>Ga0076198_104_pt1 | contig 26612 bp, 26 predicted proteins | sample RifGroE1_FD_67804 | JGI IMG/M metagenome (GOLD analysis project Ga0076198, IMG submission 67804) | Parcubacteria bacterium GW2011_GWE1_43_8
TGATTTTATAACCCAGAGCATGAGCCGCTCCCCGCGAAACCGCGGTAGCAATCTGGCGCCGAGTTTCCGGATCTTTGGCTATATTCTTGGTTTTTTCCCAAATATTCTTAAATCTTTCCGAGATTCCGGGCTTATCAGCATAAACAATCTCATTAAGCGGAATACCATTTTCATAACCCTTTGCCTCAAAATATCTGCCACCCTTCACACCAACATAATGCTTACCATCTTTACCGATACCGCGATCCACTAAAATCTCCACTGGTACATCCCCAGTTGGGCTATGCCAAATCGCCTCGCCTACTTTAAACTCAATCGCAAGTTCTGAGATTTTTTCTGTTTTTTTAGCAGGTTCTATATCCTGAAGCTCCTGTTTAGATATTACGTCTAATATGATCTCCTTTAATTCAATAAGTTTATTTTTTGTAGATTCTATTTTACTCGCATCCAATGATTCTGCAACCCATTTTAAATCGCGTTTATAATAACTATCAACTATTCTTTTATAAGACTTCTGTAATTCATCGTTCTTAACTTTGTTTTTTAGCTCTGTTAACTCAATGATCAATTGACGCAACTCTTTAACTTTATCAATTAATTCCATCTTCTCTTTTGAAATATGCACATTATTTTCCTCAATTGCTTTCTGATATTCATCTGGCAAACTCGCCTTTTCTACGCTTTCAACAACTTGAATTATTCGTGTACGATCTTTATATAATTCATCTTCAGGGTTATTAAGCCTACCCCAAAAATTTTTTGTGGCCCGGACGGAAATTCCTGACCATAAATGTTCTTTATCTACACCCCATTCTTTACTATCAAACTCTTTTTTCTGCTCTTCTGTAAGCGAATTACGGAATTTTATGAGATCGTGATAGTTATTAAAACTTTTTAAACTAGGCGGCACCTGCCCATCAAATTCTGGATTTTCTGTGGGCTTTACAGATTCTACTGTTAAGTATGTAAAACTAACATTTTTAACATTCAGCTCTTCCATTAATTTATACAGCGGGTCGTAACTTTTTTTAACGATGTCGTATTCTGGATTTTCAAATTTTTCCTGGCTTTCACCTGTTTCTACTGGTTCCTTAGCCTCAACTTTTTGTTCTACTACTTTTTCCGCTTGAACTTCAGCTGAAATATTTAATATCTCGTGCGCCTGCTGAAGCGTCAATTTATCTATTTGCTCATCAGAATAACCCTTAGAATACAAATCTTCCTTCATTTTCCTAGTTATCATCAGAGGAATAGTAGCCTCAAATTTACTTTCTTGATTTGGTTCAGCTATCTTCTTTGTGATGGTAATCTCTCCTTGCTCTTCGCCAATTTTTTCAGGCACAATAAATTGCTCACCCCCTTCGGGCGGTAGCCCCCCATCCTTTTGCTCATTACTCTCTGATGGTAATTCTTGATTGGTCATATAAGTATCTTATTATCTTTGGCCTTCAATTCGTTTTTAATATCGTTAAGCTCTCGTTCAACCTCAACTTCTGCCTCACTGTTCTTCTGTTCAAATTCTTTTACTAATTCACGCAATTTCTGCTCATACTGCTCATCCACTTCTTTAGTTGCTTCCATTAAAAAAGCCTGCTGCAAAGCCTTGTGCAGCTCTATCAATTGTTTGGATGTGGCCTGCTCTAATAATATTAAAAGCGCTTCCTTAACATCATCACTTACCTTAAGCCCGGAAATTAAAACTCCCATCTCAAAACCAAGTTGGACGCTGACCGCCTGATCAGCGACGGGGTTTTTAGTTTGATTGCTCATAATAAAAAACTAACCCTCACGCCAACGAATGTTACTTTTTTGGATTAGTATTGCTCATTATCATAAAATTAAAGCCTCGCCTTAATATACCCAATATAAAATACTGGATTGTTCTCTGTTTTCTGGTGCGCCAGGAACGGGCATGTTTAACAGAGCAGGCTGGCCGATAAACACAATAATCACCTAACATTTTGTTTTTTGTTTTAATTTTACGTAGTAATTCTACCAAAAAAAACGCTTTTAGTCAACTTATAAATAATCCCACCAAATTATCTCTTGAAATAATGTTATTTGTATGTTATAGTGTTTAAGCTAAACTTAGCCAGCGTTAAATTGCGGACCCGTGGTGTAGCCCGGTTAACACGTCTCCCTGTCACGGAGAAGATCGCCGGTTCGAATCCGGTCGGGTCCGCCAGCTAAATAATCAACCGCCCCTTAAGGGGCGGTTTTTAAAACCTTTTTAAGGTTTGGTTGATGGTGGATATACCATAATCCCAAAATAATGGTTAAGCCGGATATCCAAAAACCAGCTCTCAAGCCTAAAAAGATGTTTTGCTCATCTACTCGCAAAAACTCTAAAACAAATCTTAATAATCCAGTCAACACCAAATACCAGGCAAATGTTTGCCCAGGAATTTTTATTTTCTTGCCCACTTGCCAAAGTAAATAAGCTATTAATAACAAACCGATTGACTCATACAAAAAAGTCGGGTGAAAATAATTGGCCCTGATAAATTCTACCGGCCGATTAATTTCAGCTACGGGTATGCCCCAAGGTAACGATGTGGGTACGCCAAAAAGTTCCTGATTAAAATAATTCCCCCATCTGCCAACAGCCTGGCCCAAAGCCAGACCGGGTGCAAAAGTATCAAGCATTTGCCAAAAAGAAAACTTTTCTCGGCCGCTCCACCACCATAAAAAAATCACACCCACCAACAAACTTCCATGCCAGGCTAGGCCACCCTGCCAAATATAAAAAATTTCCGTTAGATGTTTTTGAAAATACCACCATTCGTATATAAATACATCCAGTAAACGAGCACCTAACAACCCAGCTACCACTAACCAGATTATCAATTCATCTAGTTTTTTCAGAGGTAATCCTTGACGGCGCCAGCTTGACCGTGTCAACCAATAACCAACAACTATTCCTGTTACTAACAGCAAGCCGTACCAATGAACCTGAAAAATCCCAAATTCAATCATAATTGAATCCGGTACCTGGGAATGTAATAATTCTGCCAACCACATATGCTTGGCTGCAGTTAACTAATTTATTAATTCACTTAACCACCAATTAATTTTGCCTGGATAAGTTCTTTTAATTTTGACCAATCTTCAACCATTTCGCCATTCAAGAAAAAGGTTGGCGTGCCGCCGATGTTGCGGTTATCTCCCTCGCGCATATCAGCTCTAACAATATCTGTTTTAGCGCGAGCATCCAGACAAGCAGCAAATCCGCTCTCACCATCAATATTAAGGTCAAGCTGCCGGGCGTAAGCCACTAAATCGTCACGGGAAAAATTCGGTTGGTTATCAAACAACAAATCATGATATTCCCAAAATTTACCCTGATCATTAGCGCACTCCGCTGCTAAAGCCGCTCGGAAAGCTTGGGTATGAATTGTCACTAAAGGAAAATGGTAATACCGGAAATTCAAGCGATCACCAAACGTGGCTAAAACATCTTTGAGGGTTGATTGAGCTGACTTGCAGGCTGGGCATTGGAAATCAGAAAACTCTTCCAAAACTAAAGTGGCATCAGTCGGCCCTTGAGTTGGGCGCGCTGTCTCATCACCACCCCTATAAGGCGGTTTAGAGCTAGCCGCCATTAATATTCCTACCAAGGCAACAATTACTACTAATCCGCCACCCCACCACCAAATTTGCTTGGATAAACGCATTTTACTGAGCTAATGCCTGATCAACCACCGCTTTTAGCTGTTCATAAGGTACCGCCCCTTCAACCGGCGTACCGTTGATAAAGCTGGTCGGAGTACCTTGAACACCATAGCTGGTGCCTTCTTGTAAATCCGCTTGCACTTTGCTGGTCATTTCACCCTGATCTAAACAAGTGCGGAAACGACCTTCGGCCACACCCACCTCTTTAGCTAATGGGTACAAATCTGTTAAAGCAAACCCAGTACCATTGGAGGTTGTTCGCTCAAATATTTTATCAATAAAATTCCAATAAGCCTCACTACCACCTAATTTACCAACACATTCAGCGGCTTCAGCCTCTTTTTGAGCATTAACATGGAAAGATAAAGGGAAATGACGATAGATCCAGCGAACTTGGCCTGAGTATTCATTCATTATTCTTTGCATGCTGGGATGGAATGATTTGCAGTATGGGCATTCCAAATCTGTATAAGTTACGATTGTTAATGGTGCCTCACTAGATCCTCTAACATAATCGGTAGATTTGACAGCAATATTTACTGGCGTCGGTGCGGTTGGTTGACTAGGTGCAGCGGCAGTTGGTGTTGGCGTCCCAGTGTTAGTAACTGCTACTTTTGTACCCTTACCAGAAAAAGCAAAACTAGCAGCCAAGACAAAACCAATTAAACTCACTCCCGCTACCCCAACTAACAAGCCCATAACAAAAGTTAACTTAGGTGAAGCACCGCTAAAAATACCAGTTAACCCACTACTCGCTGGGCTGGGAATGACTGATGCCTCATTATGTTCATGATCATGCATGGTTGATTGATCCATAATATATTAACAAATTAAAATTTAGTGCTTTGATTGTAACATGGGCACATATATGCGTCCAGGTTATTGGGGGGCTTTTTGTTTAAATTCACTAATAATCAAGTAATCTATTAATTTTTGCCACAATTCAAGCGTCAGCACACCCTCAATTTTCCTGCCGTTAACAAACCAAGCCGGCGTCCCACTCACGCCCGCGGCTACACCATCGGAAAAGTCTGATTGAATTTCTGCCAATGTTTGATGCTGCAATAAACAATTACTAAATTCTTTCGTATCCAAACGTAATGATTGCGCTAAGGCCAAATAAAGTTCACTGCCTAAATCATCCTGGCGTTCAAACAAGGCATCATGATACTGCCAAAATTTTCCTTGTTTATAAGCGCAATTAGCCGCTTCCGCTGCTGTTATCGCCTCGCTATGAATGGAAGATACGGGAAAATCCCGGTAAATAAATTTAACAGCTTCTGGATATCTTTTTAAAACCTCTTTTAATATGGGAGCGGCTTCCTTACAAAAAGGACATTGAAAATCTCCAAATTCCACTATCACCAACGGCGCTACAGGTGAACCTTGCCAAGGATCATCACTAGTTTCCAACCTGGTGATAGGAATAGAAGCCATCGGCAAATTAATCTCAGGTGATGGTGTTGTAACTATGTTATTGTCATTTATATTAAATACTCTGAGTAACAAGGGTATACCAAACCACAAGACAACTAATACCACAATACTTATAAACCAAGGGCGCTTAAACCAGGGTTTATTAGTCTGATTAAGTTGTATTTGAACTTCAGGAACCATAAATCAATAAACACTTTTTACGCCCGGCGGCAGCTGCTCGCGCCACCTTTCACTTTGCTCATACTGATAAGCTACCTGTAATAATTTGTCTTCCGACCAAGCTGGGCCAATTAATTGCAAACCAACTGGCAAGCCGCCTGCCAAACCACAAGGTAAAGAAATGGCTGGTAAACCAGCAATATTTACCGGCACAGTATAAACATCAGCTAAATACATTGACAAAGGATCAGCCAGTTTACTGCCTAATGCAAAAGCGGTAGTTGGGGTGGTGGGTGTGGCTAAAATATCTACCTTATTAAAAATTTTATCAAAATCTTTTTTAATAACCTGCCGGGCAAGCAGAGCCTGACGGTAATAAGCTTCATAATAACCAGCGGAAAGTACATAAGTACCAAGCATTATCCGCCGCTTGGCCTCAGCTCCCAATAGCTGCCCACGTGTTTTGGTATATAAATCTGCCAAGCTTTCTACTCCCGCCCGCCCGCCATAACGTATGCCGTCATAACGGGCTAAATTGGCACTGACTTCTGAAGGGCAAATTACGTAATACGCTGCCAGGGCATACTCTAAAGATGGCAAACTAACCTCTACTATGGTCGCGGCCAATGATTTTATTTTGGCAATAGCTTTTTCCACCAGCTCTTTCACTTCTGCTTGTAGGCCGTCGGCAAAAAACTCTGCGGCCACACCAATCCGCATGCCTTTAATATCTTTTGGCAAATTAGCCAAATAATCAGGCACGCTTTGGCGGCTGCTAGTAGCGTCACGCTCATCCTGCCCGGCAATCACCTGCAAAATCCTGGCGGTGTCAGTTACAGTTCGCGCTAGGGGGCCAACTTGATCCAATGAAGAAGTCATGGCCATAAGCCCGTGGCGCGATACCCGGCCGTAAGTTGGTTTAAGACCAACCACACCACAAAAAGATGCTGGCTGACGAACAGAACCACCAGTCTCAGAGCCTAGAGCGGCCACACATTCAACTGCCGCCACCGCGGCAGTTGAACCAGATGAAGACCCACCAGTAACCTTGGTTTTATCCCATGGATTATTAGATGGCCCGTAGCCAGAATTCTCTCCTGAAGAACCCATAGCAAATTCATCACAATTGGTTTTGCCAACAATAATCGCCCCGGCCTGCTTTAACCTCTCCACTACCGTAGCGTCATAAGGCGGCAGATAATTATCCAAAATTTTTGACCCACCAGTAGAACGGATGCCTTTAGTAACAATCACATCTTTTATCGCCACCGGCACACCAGCTAAACTGCCGACCTTTTCACCCTTAGTAATAGCCTCATCAATTTGCCTGGCTTGTGCCAAGGCTTGCTGGGGAGTTGGCGTGATAAAACTGTTTAACTTACTGGCGGCAATGGTCTTATTAAATTTTTCCACCACTTCAACAGCTGATAATTCCCGCGCCTTTATTTTTTCAGTTAATTGTTGGATACCCAACATAAAATTACTCCCGGTTAGTAAAAACTTCCGGCACTGACACGGCGTTATTTTCCTGCTCGGGAGCGGCTTTTATTAATTTTTCAGCGTTCGGCCAAACCTTTCGCGTAAATTTACGCCTTCAGGATTACTACTTTCTGCCTGGCCTTTTATAGTTTGTAATTTTGCCACATAGGCTAAAACTTCACCTAGTTGCGCCGCATACTGCTCAACTTCTGCCGGTGTCAATTCCAGGCGGGCGAGTTTGGCTAAATGCTCAACTTCTTTAGTAGTTAATGCCATATCATTTAGTTTAAATCATCCTTACTTATTAACCAACTTATTAAAATCATCTTCTGATAAAACTTTGACACCTAATTTTTTAGCCTTAGTCATTTTAGATCCTGGATTTTCCCCGGCCACCACATAATCAGTCTGAGCACTAACACTCTCACTGGTAGAGCCACCTTGCTGCCTGATTATTTCCCCGACCTGCTGACGAGTTAAGTTAGTCAGTGTGCCTGTTAACACAAAAGTTTTACCATTAAATTTACCTGGGCCGGACCTCACATAATTTTCTACTTTCACTCCAAATTTTTGCAGTCGTTCAATTAATTTTCTATTAGGCGCTAAAGAGAAAAATTCTGCTAAGCTTTTAGCAACCACTGGTCCGATATTGCTAATTTTTTCAAACTCCTCATGTTTGGCTGCTATTAATTTACCCAGGGTGCCGAAATGTCCAGCTAAATCCCTGGCAGTTTCCTCGCCCACATGCCTTATACCTAAAGCATAAATAAATTTATCTAAACTTACTTTACGTCTGCTAGTTAGGGCTTCAACTATTTTTTTAGCCGAGGTTTCGGCAAAACGCTCCAATGGTTCCAGTTCATCAACAGTTAAAGGGAATAGATCGGCCGTATCTTTTACTAAACCATTATCCATCAGCTGATCAATGATTTTAGGGCCTAAACCCATAACGTTTAGTGCTGACCGGGAAACAAAATGATAAACCCGCTCACGCGCCACGGCAAAACAATGCAGATTAGAACAATAGTGCGCTACCTCACCCGCCTTCCTTACCACAGCACTACCACACGCTGGGCATTTGTTCGGCATCGTAAAACTTTTCGCCTTAGCTGGGCGCATACGTTTTAAAACTTCCACTACATCAGGAATAATATCCCCAGCTTTTTGAATAATGACCGTGTCACCAATCCTAATATCAAGGCGGTCTATTTCATCTTGATTATGCAAAGTAGCCCGCGATACAGTAGAGCCAGCAACAGTTACTGGCTCCAGCACCGCTACCGGCGTCAGCACACCAGTACGGCCAACCTGCACAATAATATCTTTAACGCGCGTCGTCGCCTGTTCGGCTGGAAATTTAAAAGCCAGCATCCAGCGCTCCGACTTGCCAATAAAACCTAAAATGCTCTCTTGAGCAATATTATCAACCACTATAACCACACCATCAGTTTGATAAGGCAAAGATTCTCTTTTTTTCTCCCATGTTTTTATATAAAGATCAACTGCAGCCAAGTCTGATAAGGGGCGGCAATGAGGATTAATTTTAAAGCCTAAATTTTTTAACAAATCATGAACTTGCGCATGGGTTGGTAAATCCAATTCAGTCAGTATTTCAAAAGCATAAAAATCCATACGTCTGTTAGCTGTCACCTTAGGATCAAGCTGCCTAATAGTGCCGGCAGCTAAATTGCGCGGATTAGCAAATGGAGACGCTCCTTTTTTTTCTTGCAAGCGATTAATCCTGGCAAGCTCCGCCTTGGTAATTACTACCTCGCCCCTAATATCCAACCTCTCAGGTAAGCTCATTCCTACTTTTTCCAAACGCAAAGGAACACTTTCTATGGTTTTAATATTTAGTGTTACATCCTCCCCAACTAAACCATCTCCCCGAGTAGTTGCTCGCACAAAAATACCTTGCTCATAAGTTAATACCATAGCCAAACCATCCATTTTCAGTTCGCCAAAATAACCTTTTATATTCTGGCCGATTAACTTGACATTGCGTTGTTGCCACTCAGCTACTTCTGTAAAATTAAATGCATCTTCAATGGAAAGGATTGGCCGCGGGTGCTTAACTTTTTTAAATCCTGCCAAGGCCTTACCACCGACGCGCTGACTCGGAGAATCGGGCGTAATCAATTCCGGCCACTCTTTTTCCAGTTTAACCAGTTCGTGTTTTAGCGAATCCAAAGCCGCATCCGAGATCTCTTGCTTATCCAACACATGATAAAGATAGCGGTGATGATTGATCTCGGTGCGCAATTTTTGAATGCGGACTTTAGCTTCTTGTTTAATCATGGTACATCACAAAAAGTAGATGATGCGTCTTTTTCTTTACAAATTTGTTGTTCCGAAAAAATTGTGTAATCAAACACACCAAATTGAGGCGCATTAATCGGCACAGTAATGGATAAAGCCTGTTGGCTATCGCCCACTTGCCCAGTAGCTTTAACCTGCAGCTGGGCTGGCATGTCAAAAGTCAAGGTATCATTAAAAGCTTTTAAATTTAAACTGCATGCATCATTGAATAAAGCACGCACACGCAAATACGGAAATTTATCAGTAACGGAGTTGGTAATTGGTTCGGTACAACCACTAGATTCACTGCTTGAACATAATCGCCTCTCACTTCTTGGCACATAATTACCTGCCTCTAATGTCCAAAATGACTGCACTACTTCCAACCAAGTGTACTGACCGCCAGGACATGAGGCGGAATCGGTATCCCAAGTTAAAGTAATAGAATCAGCCTGATCAGTGGTATTATCCGGATCAAATAAAGGTACTTCAAAAGTCTGGTTTTCTAAAAGAGTCAGTATAATGCCTTCACTCCCAACTGTTTTCGTATAAGACCGCCACCAGGCGCCATTAGATATTGTCTCGGGATTGTTTTGACTAACATCTAAGTTCGTATTGCCTTTTTGCCTGAACTCATACAAAGCGTCTTCCAGTCCACTTTCGGCCACATAAAAAGCCTGGACACCCCTAACCCCGGCACCGGTTATTTTAAGCTCACGCACAATCAAAGTACCCGCCGATAAAGCTGTTACTAAAATAGCCGACAATACAAACAAACTGAGTAATAGTGATATGCCTCTAGTGTCGCGCATAATCATCGGCGATAAGAACGAGAAACTATAGTAGTTTGCAGCCATAATACGGTCGGGCTGGTACCTGGTTCAGGATCTTTACTTTGGGCGGTAAAAGCCAAGGTAACCCTGGGCTGTTCACTTGGCAAGGTAACACAAGCAGCGCCACTACAAGGTTCAAATGGATCAACACCCGGTACAATATAGTACTTAATGCTTACAACTTGCACATCATCGGATAAAATAGCTGACCAGGTGCCGGCTTCTGTAAAGCAAGAAAGACCGCGGCAAACTTCCAGAGTATCACTATTCTTTCTGTATAAAACCGGCTGATAAGAACTGTCGCGCAAAGCCAAAATTTCAACCGCTACTACTGTCACGCCGTCACTTTCAATTAAATCTAAACCTGCCTGGTTATAATAATCGTAATCAATCTCACTGCTGTGAAGGTCGCGAACTAAAGTCTCCAGGGCGAATCTGACACTGCCCTGCACCCGTTGGTTGGCCATTATCCGTTTTTGAACGCGCGATACATATAAGAATATGCCAGCTGCCGCCGACACCACCACAATTATCAAAGCCATCACCACCAATAGTTCAATAGTTGAAAATCCTTGGTTTGCGAATTTTTTTTCTTTATGGCTCATAAGGTTTATTGCTGAAACGCCAATTATATAACCATTCTTCCACCTCTATGCTCAGCCGCCGCCCTGCCTCTTCCCATTCAACCCGGGAAATTACCTTAATTCCTCCTTTAATATTGGTGCCGGTACACTGCGCCTGGTCGCCGGCTACTTTATTACCCAACGCATCATAACAAATAGCATATAAAGTAAGCAGACGGGAATAAGTTGTGATGGTATCTGGTGGTACTATGTTGGGGCGTTGTCTATATAAATTTTTTGCCGGATGGCGAGTAATTTTTGCGCCTTCCTCATTCATATTGTCAACTGCAGGATTCAAAGTCCAAATTAAACTAGTTATATTCAAAACCGGAATAGCCGTCGGGTCGCTGTCAAATTCCAATCCCTCATCCCAGGCATTTGCCAGATTTGTGTCGGCTGTCTTCCCTTTTAGCCAATTACTATCCCTAATACTCCTAACTACTTCCACCCCTTCCCGCGCTAAATTGGTGGCGGTCATTCTGGCTTCCACTCCTTGCGAATAAGCCAGATTGCTTTGGGCCAAAGCCACTACTGAAATTATTCCGGTAATCAAAATGCCTATGGCAGCAATAGCCTCTATTAAACCGATTCCTGGTTTTTTAACAAAATACAACTTCATAAAAGTTATCATTGACAGGCATTTGCTATTGGAATTATATCACTCACTATAATTTGTCCCGAAGCCGCATTGCTTGAAATTATAATACCTTCATCCGATAAATATGGACTGCAAACTACAAACTCTATCAGACCAAAATTTTTTAATCCAGTATTATTATTGATTCGGCGATCACCAAAGGGCGGCACAAAAACATAAGAGAAACTTGCATCATTTGTATCCCTTAAATTCTGTCCTTCGTAATAAATTACATGATTAAGGTTATTATCCAACTCAACATTATGAAAAGAGGTGTAATAAGTGAAGCCGTCAAAATTATTTTGGTCCGGCTCATCGTACCATTGGTCATCGCCAAAGGCAAAATAACCATCTGGATTAGTATCGGCAAATAAAGTGATAGCGTCATCTTGTGTACTAACAAAAATACCATAACCCCCCTCGGAATATTTAATTTCGCCCCCAAAATCGTAGGTTTTGCCGCCTAAAGTATAATCTTGAGCTTGGTGAAAAATTGAGGCTATGTAATAAGCGGAATTGCGCAAATCATCTTTATGTTTCCCCGCGTTAAAATTAATTATCATCACCACTGACAAAATCATGATAATAGAAACGCTCACCAGCATTTCCACCAAGGTGAAACCAGACCTTTTATTTAATAGCGATCTGCAAAAAAATTGATTCATGACCGGCAAAAATAAAGAAAAATTTTTCATTATAATTATATTTTGTGGTTAACCTTTTACATTTTTCAACCTATCCCACTAGCCTTATATACCAATTTACCATAACCTCGCCCCAGATGAATACGGCCACAGTCGCAGCTGTTAAAAAAGTGCCAAAAGCTAATTCACTTTTCAGGCCGTAATTCCGGAATATCACCAAAATTAAACCAACCACCGCTCCTAACCAATAAGAAATTACTATGGCAGTTATTACATCAGGCCAGCCTAAAGCCGCGCCCATCAACGCACCTAAGCGGATGTCGCCAGCACCCAACCAACGGCCTCGGGAAATAAAATATTGCAGAGCAAAAAAACCAGCTGCCACCACTATGGCTAACAATAAATTTGTAAAAGATAGGCCTCTTAATAAATTCAGCAGTAGTATTACCGCGGCGCCACTTAAAGTGATAACATCTGGCAAAACCTTGAACCTAAAATCAAATATAAAAAGCGTGCCGGCATAAGTTGCCATCACAAAAAAAGTAATCAGCCACAGCCAATCGCCTGGCGGCATAAAGCTCACACCCAAGACAAACAGCAAACCGATACCGCCTTCTACAATTGGATATTGCCAGGAAATACGATCGTGGCAATTAGCGCATTTACCCCGCAACCAGATAAAGGAAATCAGCGGAAAGTTGTGATACCAAGCGAGTTGTTTACCACAGGAGCGGCAATGGGAACGTCCGTTGATTTTTTCCTCAGCCATCAACCTAATAACCAGCACATTAACAAAGCTTCCTAAACATACACCAAGAATAAAGGCTAAAATTTCTAACATAGTTATAGCTTTATTTTACCACAAAACCCTCTCGTTACAGAGAGGGTTTTGTTTAACATTATCAGTATTAAGTATTATAGACATGCACCGGAAGTTACACCAGCAGATGTTGCACAATTAGCGCCAAGATCTAATCCACCTGTATTTCCTTCTAGAGTAAATTCTATGTCATAATCAGCTCCATCTGTGGATGCATATGTGTAAATATTTCCAGCTGGTGGGGTGGGAGCCTCAGGTACTCTACCCATATATGTAGTGCCGGCGGCATCAGCTGCACTCTCAAAACCAGCGGTGGCACTTAAACTATCATGATTAGCATCACCCAATGTTCCATTTTCAGCATCTGTACCAAGGGTACCTGTTGGATAAAGATTCTCATCAGCAAAGAATAGCTCTAGGGCAGTTTGAATTTGCTTTACATCAGCGACGCGCTTGGCATCACGGGACTTTTGCCGGGCATTATTCAAAGCAACCACGGCTAGGGTGGACAATATACCAATGATGGCAATAACCACCAATAACTCAATCAAAGTAAAACCTTTTTGTTGTGTCATTGTTGTCACCCCCTTTCCTTATTATTCTATAGCTTGGTATTTGCTTGTCGTTATGAATAAGACCGACAAATCAAGCTATGAACTTAATTATTAACCGTAATTGATAGTATATCACTAAATAGAAGCTTTGTCCACTAAGAAATTTTTATCATTTACTCTTACTATGTACTTCTATACATTGCCGATTGATTGGTATATCGGCAAAATAATAGCCGCCACCATCACACCAACAGCCAAACCTAAAATAACCATGATCATTGGCTCAATCAAAGTCACTAACCCTTGTACATTATTTTCCACCTCGCGGCCGTAAAAATTTCCCAGGCGGTTTAAAATTTCCTCCAAACGGCCAGTCTTCTCCCCCACCACTAACATTTGTGAAACCATAGCCGGCACGGCTGAAGATTCCAAAAAAAGCGTGGAAATGGAATTGCCTTCTTCTACCTCGTGAATAGTTCTTACAATCAAATCACGGTAAACTTCATTACCCACCACCCCAGCCACCACTTCTAAACCACGCGTTAAGGGCACGCCCCCCAACATTAAGGAAGCCAAGGACCTAGTGAAACGGACTAAATAGATCCGCTGTAAAATATTACCAAAAATTGGTAAACGTAATTGCAATTTGTGCCAAAATAACCTGCCCGGGCCTTGGCGCGTTGACAGTCTGGCGGTAACGGCTAAAGCAATCATAAAAATTATTAACAGCCACCAAAATTTCTGCAAAAAACCGCTAGTGGCTATCAATATTTTTGTTGAAATTGGTAATTCGGTACTGGTTTCCAGCAAGATATCAGTTAATTTGGGAATGACAAATGTCATCATCACAAATCCCACCACAGCCAAACCACCAACAATGAAAGCTGGATAAGTCATGGCCCCTTTAATTTTATTCATCAAATCATAATTCTTTTCCGCCTCGTCTGCCAAGTAATTTAAAGTTTCATCCAAACGGCCAGAGGTCTCACCGGACCGCACCATATTGACGAAAAAACTGCTAAAAATATCGGGGTACTTGGCTAAGGCGCCAGAAAGCTTAGCGCCGCCTTCAACTTCATCTGCTACCTCGGAAACAATAATTTTTAAATTGTCGTTTTGGGTTTGTTTGATTAAAATGCGCAATGATTGCACCAAAGGTACTGTAGCCGAAACCATCACCGCCAATTGCCGCGAAAATATTACCAAATCCCTGGTTCTAACCCGATTTAAAAACTTTAGGGAAAATTGCCATACACTTTTCTCCGACCGTTCTTGTAAAAAAAACGGAATTAAACTCCTTTCGGTTAATTCATCCAAGGCCGCTTGATCACTGGGGGCCTCCACTACGCCCTCAATATTACTACCGTCCTGATCTTTCGCCCGATAATCAAAAAGTGGCATAAAAAGTTATCTTCTTAAAATAGACTGGAATACTTCTTTATCCAAGGCATAGGATAAGGCTACCTCCTGCATCACCTCGCCGGTTTTAACTAATTCAGCCAAAGCCCGGTCAAGTGCGACCATGCCTTCTTCGCGTGAAGTTAATAACAAATTATTAAGCTGATAATCTTTACCTTCATGAATAACCGAGCGAACCGCTGGAGTGGCAATAAGCAACTCCGACACCAGCACCCGACCGCCGCCGACCCGAGGTATTAATTTTTGTACTAAAATAGCCAATAAAGCGTCAGCTAATTTGGAACGAGTTAAGGCTTGGTTATCTGGGGTAAAACTAACCACTAACTGCTCCACGGCTTGCACGCATGATTCGGCCTCCATGATGGCAAAAACTAGTTTGCCACCCAAAGCCAAAGATAGCGCACTGGTGATAATGGTGGGGCTGGCTAACCTAGAAAAACCCACCACATCCACATCTTCATTCGGGATTGATTCGGTGGCCTCTTCCCAGCTGACTGTATCCACACCAACTTCACGTTGATCAATAATACTTTTGTCTCCGGTCAGCATATATTCTATTGGCTCTTCCACGGTGGCAATATGCTTAACCTGAGTCTGGTTTATGGCTTGCAAACAAGAGGCTAAGGTGGTAGTGCGGCCCGAACCATATGAGCCAGCAATAATTACTAAACCATGATCAGCCCCAATTATTCGCTCAAAACTTGCCGGCAACCCCAGTTCACGCAAACTTTTGAGATTGGGTGGCACAAACCTAATGGCGATTTCCGGCAAACCACGCTGGTAAAAAACCGTGATGCGCAAACGCATTCGGCTCATGAAAGTATGCCCGACAGTTACCTGCCGATCAGTTTCTAGGGAGGAGCGCTGCTGCGGTGTTAATAATATTACCAAAACCGCTTCCAAAAAATCCGGTGTTACTATTTCTTCAGCTGTCATCACCTCTAGCTCACCATCGCGCCTAACCACCGGCTGACTGCCGGCGCGCAAATGCAAATCCGACACCTGCTGGCCAGCTAGGCTAGTTAAAATTTTCTGCAAAATTGCGGTTTCAGTAGCGGACACAGGGCAAATTTAAAAATAAAAAATCAAAAATCAAAATCGTGGCCTGGTTTTAATATTTGATTTTTCATCTTTAATTTTTAATACAGGCTACTGCTTTTGTCACTACTTCTGAAGGTAAAAAATGCGCTTTAATTATATAATCAGCTGCCCCCAGCTCCCTCGCTTTATCAATGGCTTCTTGAGTGCTGGAATTAGTCAGCATGATAATTGGAATATTTTTTGTTTCCACACTACCTTTAACAACCTGCAATACGGCAAAGCCATCCATTTTTGGCAATTCTATATCCAATAACACTACCGCTGGTTTTTCTGATTGGATCAGCGCCAAACCAGCCTGGCCGTCTTCAGCTACTTTTACCTTAAACTTAGCCTCGGTAAATTTTAGCTCGTATAATCGCCGCAAAAAAACATCATCTTCCACAATAACAATTGTTTTCTCGGTTGACATATTAATCGTTAGTTGCGCTTAATACTTCTTCCACGGTGGTGACCCCCCGTAACACCTTAATCAAACCATCTTGTTCCATCGTGATCATTCCCTGCCGCTTAAATTCGTCTCGCAAAGCCCCTGGATTCAAACCGGCAACTATGATTTGCTGCAATTCGTGGGTGTTAGAAAAAGCTTCGGCAATTACCACCCGGCCTTTGTAGCCAGTAAAATTGCAACGAGCACAACCTTGGCCTTTTTTAAAATTCCAAGTCCCTTTGGGTATTTGCTCATCACCCCCGGGCGGCAACTCACTTAAAGATTTCTTAATTTTATCAACTAATTCAGCTGGTACCTCAGCCTCGGTTACACAATACCGGCATATCCGCCTCACCAAACGTTGAGCTACTACAACATTAATAGTAGAAGCTAACAAAAACGGCTCCACATGCATATCCACCAACCGTGGAATGGAACCCAGCGCATCATTGGTGTGCAAAGTTGAAAGCACAATGTGCCCGGTCAAAGAAGCATGGATAGCCAAATCAGCTGTTTCAATATCGCGAATCTCGCCCACCATAATAATATCCGGGTCTTGGCGCAAAATAGACCTGAGGCCTGAGGCAAATGTCAGGCCAACTTCGGCATTGACTTGTGATTGGTTCACTCCTTCTAAATAATATTCCACCGGGTCTTCCAAAGTAATGATATTGGAACCTTCGTCATTAAGCTTGTTCAGGGCGGTATAAAGCGTGGTTGATTTACCACTGCCAGTTGGGCCGCAAACCAAGAACATGCCTTGAGTCCTTTTTAAGCTGTCATCAATAAGTTTGGCAGTGGAGCCGGCAAAACCCAATTCTTCAAAACTCTTCAATCCCGTGGCGGTATCCAAAATTCTCAACACCACTTTCTCGCTACCCAATAATGGCATTGTGGAAACGCGGAAATCAACCGACCGACCGCCGATCGTCAGCCGAATACGACCGTCCTGTGGCACGCGCGTTTCATCAATCTTCATGTTCGCCAGCACCTTAATGCGGCTAATTACCGCGGAATGAATATAACGCGGCAACACAATAGAAGTATGCAGCACGCCGTCAATACGATAGCGCACGCGCGTTTCATCTTGAACCGGCTCAATGTGAATGTCGGAGGCAGCACCTTCCACGGCATGGCGGAAAATAACCGCTACCATTTTGGCCACCGGCGCTGTTTTCACTACCTCTTCCAACTTGCCCTGTTCTTCTTCAGCTAATTCCGGAATTTCAGAAAATTTGCCCTCAGCTAAAGTCAGGGCTTCCTTAACTTCACTGGAAAGACTGCCGTAATATTTAAACGCGCTTTTAAGGCTGTCGGTATTGGTAATAAAGTACTTAGGTTTCCAGCCTTGTTCGCGTGCTCGAAATTCTATGGCTTCAATCGCCTTAAAATTTCCTGGATTAACCATAGCCACTGAAACTTCATCAGCCTGGCGGTCAAAAGCCACTAGTTGGTAATTTTCCGCCAGCTCATACGGAATAAGTTGTATTACTTCGCGCGGCATTTCCTTATCCACCAAATCCGCCACCGGCATGTTGAACAGCTGGCTTTTGGCCTGCATGATATCTGCTGGCTTGACCAAATTCCTTTCCAACAAAATATCCTCAAGCTGCCGCCCATCAGTGGCGACAGCTTGCTCCAGCTCCTGAACTTTTTCGGCAGTTAGGAGTCCTTTGGCAACCAAGACATCTTGTAACTGAATATTAAGTTTTGACTTAGGCATAACTAAAATAACCTAGTCCCAAGCAAACTATTAAATTTCAATGCTAAATAGCGTTTATTCCATGCCAACTTCCGAAATGCGGTGCAAACCTGTTGCTAAACTTCCTGATCCACTTTCTAGACAAAAGCGTACTTCAAAAGTGGTGGCATTAGTTGCTGCAATGTTCATGGCTGTATATACAGCTGGAGTACAGGCAGCATTGGATACAAAGGCTGCTACAGAGGTCAAGGGTGTTACTGTAGTCGCAGCTGGAAATGACGGATCGCGCATACCTTCAATATTGGCTAAAACTCCCTGCATTCCATCAGTTGCCGAACCGCAACCTGCATCAGCATGAAGAGCAGCCCCAGTTGCTGGAACAGCGAGGCCACAAGCGCTGAAATTGCCATTGGTTTCAAAGAATAAGGTGAATGCGGTCATAAGTTGCTGCATATCAGCCACGCGCTTGGCATCACGTGAGCGCTGACGGGCATTATTTAAGGCCACCACCGCTAGCGTGGAAAGCAAGCCAATGATGGAAATAACAACCAAAAGCTCAATCAAGGTAAAACCTTTTTTGGCTTTGGTGTTTGGTTTGGTAAACATAAGCATATGTTAATTATTAATAATTAGTTAATAGTTAATTAGTTTAATTATTGGCTGAATAATCGTAATTGTCTGCTTCATAAGTAATAGTAATTTTTTTATGTCACCTTTTAGGCGACTCGACCTTTAATTTTTATATTTAAGGATTAATTAGCTCAAAAGGATTTTCCCGGCCGAGGGCGGTTACTTCCAAGGGTACATCACCGAATATTTTAAGGCTGGTTAATCTTTCGTCTCGCAGAATTTCTAAGCCAGCCCTCTGGCCCGCGCCAGCTACTGGATAAACCGAGGCAATAGGCTCTCCTGGCAGAACAATTGGAACTGACGGTAGGGGGGCGTTTTTAGATGCGAAATTACGATAAACGACTACACCTATTATACCCCAAACCAATGCCAAAGTACCACCCAAGAGAAGAATCTTTTTTTTACTTAAACTTTTCCTGGCTAGCATATAATTAATTAGTTAAATAAACCGTACGCAAACTCAAAGTATATACGGCGCCGGTACTGCCAGCTTGCTGGGCAGTAAAAGACAGGGCGGTTAATTGCATTAAACGCAAACTTTGTTCAACCTCGTTCACAAATTTTTTTAAATCAATATAATCACCCCCCTGAATAGAGAATTGAACAGTAAGTTTCTTAGCTTCGGTGACTGGTGAAACTATAGTAGTAGTCGCTTCTACCACCACTGGAGTAGTTGGGACTTCTCTTTCCTCTGTAAAACCAATTTCATTAATAATAAAACCAGTGGCCTCGGCAATTCCTTCCAACTGAGCTAGTAAATTGGGCAAATCCTGCCCATGGGGCAAAGCTAGGTCTAGACGCTGGCGATCATTAGCGCTTAATTTGGAAAAATCGTCATTCAATTTTTTAAGACTGCTTAATTCTTCTTGGGCCAAAGTGCGGGTGCTTTCATAAGAGCTAAGATCAGGTAAGGCTTTCAGCTCCTGCCAAGCCGACCTCCACAAAAACCACCAGCCGGCCAGCAAAATTAAAACCGCAACGCCAATTGCTACTGGCCAAAGCGATCGCCGGGGTTTTTTAACCTCGGCCTCAGGATTATTTAAATTAGGAGACTGAACGGGCGGCATAAAATTTAATTTGTTTCATTTACTGTCACAAAAAGTTCCGGTTTAACTTTAATATCAAAGGTAAAAATAGCTATAGTATCACTTGCGCCTGTTTTAGTTCTTTGCGCCTGCAAAGACAAATCCCCCAAAATAATTTCCTCAACATCCTGGCTTCGGCTGAAAGCTAGCATCTGCCGCCCCACCTCAGTAAAATTAGGCGCCTGACCGGTTACAGTAATGGTGCCACTAGCATCAACCGCCAAACTCGTCAGCTGAACTACTTTTATGGTGTTATTTTCCAACCACTTAAAGAAATCACCCCATTGACCTTGCTGATTTAATAAATCCGCCAACACCCCCAAGCGAAGCTGGGTGGCGATGGCTAATTCAGTCTGCGTTCTGGCTGTTTCCAGTTGTTGTTGTAATAAAGTAATTTCCTGTTGAACCGCTTCGGTTTTAACGACTTTACCTTTAACATAAAAATTCAGAGCAAAATAAACCACCCCCACTAAAACTATCACAATTATTAGCATTGTAAGCATCATCATCCGAGACCGGCGTACCACTTGCCCGCTTTCTTGAGCTGGTATCAAATTAACATCCAGCACAGATGATTGCTTAATAAATCCCGACTCCTTACCCTGACGTGACTTTAACGTTGGTGTTGGCTCTGTAGGGCTGGGTAATCCGCCAGTTTTTGCTGGTTTAACAGCTGATTCTTTACTAAACGATACTGGCGCAACGCTGGCTGGCGAAGTCTTAAATTCTGATTCTGGTAACACTGGCTTTACCGGCACTGACGGCGGTTTAGCTGGTTCTGGTGAGGCAGGCTTTAATGAACCGCTAGCTGAATTTACATTCTTAGTTAAGGCTGAAATTAATTGCTGCCAGCGTCCAGGTGGCGAACCTTCAACCGGTTTCTGACTTGGTTCTTTGGGATTATAAAATTTCGGTGATCCTGAATTATCACCAGACTGCTGGCGTGCCTTGGCTTCTTCATCTCTTAAATTTTCCGGCAAGAGATTGATATCGGACATAAAATATTAAATTAACTGCCTCATAGCCAGCCCTATAGCCGAGGCAAACTGGGGACCAATTTCATCCAAAACTGCTTTCAGTTCCTCTGGATAACTTACCCGGGCCCAGGGATCGCCAATATAAACTTTAATTTGAAATAAATTTTCTAAGTACTCCGGTAGCATTGGCAAAAAAGATGAACCACCGGTTAAAATTATTTTTTCTATTGGCTTATTAGACTGACTTTGATAAAGAGAAAAATTATATTTAATTTCATTAACTACCGGACTGATTGTACTTTCAATGGTGACTGGAATTCCGCCGGCGGCTGAACCGCGAGTATTAAGGCCGATATCTCTTTTAAATTGTTCTGCTCGTTTCACATCAACATTCAAACTATTGGCAATGGCTTTGGTAATGGTTAATCCTCCCACATCAATACTGCGATTCAAAATAGGAATGCCATTTTCAATCACACAAATATCAGTCGTAACCGCTCCCAAATCCACCACCATAATAACCTCGCGGGCCCCACCGACTAAACTACGCTCCAAAGCAAAAGCCTCAGTCTCTAAACTTAACAGATCAAGCTCAGATTGCCGGAAAATTGTTAAATATTTTTTCACCAGATTTTGCGGCGCGGCTGTCAGCAGAACCCTGATATTCTTCTTGGCGCCAGGATCAACTTTATCTACTGGCGCTGATTTCGGTTCACTGGCTTCCTGATTTTTAACATTATTAATTGACGGGGTTTCGGCTAAAAATTTCCAATCTAAAATCATTTCTTCTAACGGTAAGGGCACAAATTTTCTGGCTTCCCAACGTATGGCCGCCGCTAATTCTTTTTCCGACATCGCCGGCAGAGTAATAACCGAGCTAAACACGGCAAAGGTCGGTAAGGCCGCAGCTACGCGCTTGGAAGTGGTGCGAGCCTGGATGCAAATCGCTTTCAGGGTAGCAACAATGCGCGCAATGTCACGCTCAGCATCCACCTTAGTGCTGTCGCCTGTATATTCTGCCCGGCCATAAGTTACTAAACGCGGCGTGTGATTAGGGCCAGGTGCTAATTCCACTACCTTAATACTAGCCGTACCAATATCAACACCCAAAAATGACTTGTGTTTTTTAAAAAAACTCATAAATTACAGGGTTTTGATATAGGCTTTGTTTAAAATTTAGGCCAATGGCTTTAGAGTGCTAAGATTAGCCACTAGACCTCAAGAAAAGTTGGCTAAATACCAATATAGTATAGCAAAAAAGTTGGCTTTTGTCCAATATTGTTTTTTACAATACTTAAGGCCCAGGTGTACGGAATCTCCAGGTTGGTAAGGTGCTTATAATATCAATAAATCCTGGTGGCGTATTGAGTAAAATACGGCCATCAGCTATTACCATTTCAGAGGGTGCCCCACCAGCCGAAGCCCGCTGTAACTCAAATTTTTTGGCAATAACTGCGCCTTTAATAATTAATTGCTGTCCGCCGACACCGGTGCTAAAAATTCCATTACCGGTTTGCGTACCTGATACATAAAATGCTCCGGATATTTTGCCAACATTACCGTTAATAAAGACGTCTCCCCTTACCAACCAGCCCACTGAAGCAAAATTACGGGAAGTTAAACTAGGATTATTAGTTGGCTGGTAATCTAAATCATTATTAATAGTTAAATTACCATCAACAATTATTAAGCCAGCACCGCTAGTATCACCAGTGGTATTCTCAAAGGTAAATTGCGAACCTGACACCTCTAAATTACTACCCTTAATCCAATAAACTTTACCTTCTAGTGGCGCCTGATTAGCACCGCCAAATACTTCACTCAAAATAACATCACCGCCAGCAGTTGCTGCGCTAGTAATTTCAACTTTATGGCCATAACTGTTTTTCTCGCCATCAGCCACTTCCTGATCGTTCAAATTATTTGTTAACCCATAATAATCAAACGAACCCACCCGCGGACTGAAGCTGGAGCTTTCCTCCGGATATAGCAACTGGCCAAAATTTGCATTCACCGGCACATCACCTTGTGGCGAGGTTGGCCATTTTGAAACAAAATTTTCTATATAAATAGTAGTACCACTGCCACTACCGCCGCCTAAAATCAAATAAGAAGCATTATAATTGCCTGAGGGCGGCGCAATTTCTCCCTTGATACTGCCCTGAGAATATATGCTGCCCTCTTCCACGGAAATATAAGACTCGCCGCAGGCGGGGGCAATATTGTACCTGATTTCGTAGCTAGTTTCAGTGCAACCGGTTAACTGAAATTTGACCGTGTTATTGGTGCTGACACAAGGTAAACCGCCTGGACAAGATTCTGACGCTTGGTGCAAATCATAAAGCGGAATAAAGCCACCGTTACAAGAATTGCCACTAGAGCCTCCGCAACGTGATTCATTACCAACCTCATTGGCATCAGCTGTAATTTCCGAGCAAGTGCCACTAAATTGTATGAGTGAAGCCCCGGGTTCTAATGAACCCGGCTCAATCCAGAATTTTACCTCTTCGTCATCCCCGACTGTGCCCGGGCCAACTGTTACAGTTTCGGTGTGATTAATCTGAAAAGAATTACAGGCCGCGGGTGCACCAGGACATGAAGTGCCCTCGGCCCAGTCAAAACCATCCCAAGCCTCTATTTTTATATATAAATCTTCCGGCAACTCAGGTTCAGGGACGCAGGTTGAATCCCAATCATAAGAACAAAACCATTTGTGCAACACGCCGTCCCAAGTGCAATCGGCTGTTGTTGTATTGTCAATTACTTCCGGATCAACTTGTAGCATAGCTGATGAACCGTAATAAATTATAAAGTCTAAACTAGGCGGACCATCAGCATCCGACGCTTCCCAGGTGATGGTAGCGGATTTATTTACTACTGATGGATCTATATCTACATTTTCAATAATAGTTTGAGAATTAGCGGTAAAATCCCACACCGGTCCGGCCACGGTGCTGTATATATCTTGGGCTACAATCTGCCAGTAATAATGCCCGCCTTGGGTTAAGTTCAGAGTGCCGCTGCTTGGATACTTTATATCATCCCAAATATTACCTGGTATATCTAATAATTGGCCTATCCTATTTTCAGTTGGATCTATCGGAGGAGTTGTATCATACGGTGTGCTATCACTTGAACTTAAATAAATTGAGTAATCAATTGGTTCTGGTGGCACATCTGGGTCACCGCCGTCCCAAGACAATTGCGGTCTGTAAGTAGATTGACCACCATCAACCGGTTTAGGATCTGATGGCGTATTGGGCGGGGCGGAAACCAGGTAAGGCGTGCAGTTGTCACCAGCATACCAGCCGCTTTGGTTTGGTCCGGGCAAAGTACTGTCACGTACTCTAGCTTGGAAACAATAAGTGGTATTGGGCACAAGAGTATATGATCCACCAGATGCGGCGGTACAACCAGAGCCAAAAGTGACGTTATCCGATGTCATGGGCACGCCCTGGCCAAAAGGAACTTCATTGGTAACGCAAGGCTGCCAGGCTCCGCCATTGGCTTGAAACTCTAAATCCCAAGTGCTGATGCCGCTGTTGGGGCCGCCAAATTGATTGGGCGTATCAAATAAGGTTGCTGTCACCTGAAATTCGCTTGCCTGATTGGCAGTTGGGCTAGTAAGTATAGCGCCGGGAAGATCTATATCGTAAGATATTTCTTCATCATCAGCCGGCAGATAAGCTATGAGTTCTCCTGTGTTAGGATCGGTATCGCTGGCCCTCAGGCGAAATCTAAAACCAACCCCGCTAAACGAATCCATATCAAGTGAAGGCTGATAGGTATAAATTGATTGCCCAGTGGTATTCGGATCTGATAAAACAATCCAGCCAACAAAATTTTCTGAATATTCAAAAATACAATCGCTTAAAAACCAGCCAGCTGCCGCTTTACAAGTAGCATCAAAAATCCATTGGTCTGGTGCATTATACCAACCGGGCGTGCTGGGTGTAGGCGGTACGGCCGTAATCGTCGCGGATAAAACCTGGGAGATGATTGAAACTACTACGCTATCTGAATTCACAGATTGATGCCCAGCCTCATCATAAGCCACAGCAAAGGCTGAATATGTTCCTGGTAATGAACCAACATCACCATAATTATTAATTGCTCCGCATTTAGTACCTGAAGTTACGGTAGATTCTCCATTTACCCAAGTGGCACAGCCGGCTCCAGCTGGCATACTGCCAGTAATTGATGGCACACGAGTGGTTGTACCATCACCCCAATCAAAAACATAATAAATCCTGTCGCCTTCAATATCAGTAGCGGTGGCGGCTAAACTGCACGTGGCATCATTGGGCGGATCAGGAATAACGCCGGGTGAGGCTGGTGTGAACAAAGAACAGCTGGGCTCGGTCGGTACTTGAGCTTGGCTAACTTTGGTAATAGTAAAAAATACAATTACTCCAGCTAGCAAAATTGTAATTTTATAGCCCAGTTTCATATCCCCTCCTCTGTATTTACAGTTATTTTATATTCCACCCGCAAAGCAGAAACTTCTTTATAACCATACATATCATCCTCTGACAGCACTTCCACTCTTTGGCCTATATACAAACTGTCCGGGGTCATTTCAACCCGGGGAATAATGCTGCTGCCTTGGTCTAACTTGACTTTTAATTCCTCATTCATAAAACTTGGTATTTGGATTTCAATTATTTTTGTCTCGCCTGTTAAAAGTGCTGTGATTCTTTCTTTACCTTCACCCTTAAGCTTAGTACTTTCCATTATTATATAATCAACACCCATTTCCACAATTACTCCGGCGCGGATATGAACAGGCATATGTAGTTCAGCTGGATCAGCTTCAGGTTCAGCTTGGGTAGTTGTTAAATTCAGTGGTGTAGGTAAATTAAATTTGGCAGTTTGCGATTGCACGATTAAGGCCGTACCTAGGGCAATACCAACATAAACTACCCACCAAAATTTGCGCGATCTTTTTATTGTTGATTGTGGCAACATGTTCACTCATTATTCAATACTTGGTTTAGACGGCGGTTGATTCATTTGATCAAATGTCCAGGGGGGCGAATCCACTAAAATATTACCTACAATATCTTGGGAAATTATTTCAACAGTATACGTTTGGGGTGTGCCGTCAGGATTTCTTGGTAAAACAGTTGTACCCCAATCAGCTACCGTGACAGTGATATTAGTTGTGCCAACAGCAAAATTCTTGGTAAATACGGTTGTATTCTGTTCATTTTTTACTCTGAGAGTAGTGGCACCTACGCTGGTATGAACATCATTTAAGGTAACGGATAAGTTCGGCCGGAGAGCGGTAATGGAACTGAATTTATTTGGAATATGCCCAAACGCAATTGGCGCACTAACATCATAAATTCCCCAGACCCAGGCCGCCTCGGTGGACATATTACCGGCATTATCCAAAATGTGTATGCCATACCACCACTTGCCGGATGATGACGGATTATCATTTAAAGTTCGCGGTTCTGCGGGCAGAATATCGCTGCCAACTTTTTGCCAACCAAGGGGATCGGGTACTCCACCAAAATCCAGTGAACGCCAAACCTCATAATGACTTAAACCAGATTGGTTATCAGCTGAGGCTGTCCAGGTAATGGTCAAGGGATCTTCTGGGGCTGGCCCACCACCTGGCGAATTAGTAATAGAAACTGTAACTTGGTTAGGTGGAATTGTATCCAGTTGGAAAACCGGATTCGGTACTGGGGTTGAAGTTGTAAACCCGCCAGTATCTGCTTCTCTGGCTCTGAATTGATAAGAACTTCCTGAGGACATATTGTAGGTGGTTGGATAAGGCATTGCCACATCAACCCAGCCTGAACTATTAACATCCACTTGAGCCGTACATGAGGTTAAAGTTGTTCCACCCTGGGCTACGCAAGACGCATTTAAACTCACTGAGATTGGTGTATTGTCCCAACCTGAAGGCGGTACTGGATTAATAGAGAGCGCGGCAGAGCGGCCCGTGCAGGCTACAGTTGAAGCGGTAGCCGATGCCTCGTTGGTTTGATTACCCAAGGCATCACGAATCACACCATAACGCGTGTAACTAGTGCCACAAGAAAGAAAATTCTCCACCCAAGCACTGGTGCCTTGGAAATTATATGGCCCACCGGAATTTGCT
>Ga0076198_103_pt1 | contig 26086 bp, 28 predicted proteins | sample RifGroE1_FD_67804 | JGI IMG/M metagenome (GOLD analysis project Ga0076198, IMG submission 67804) | Parcubacteria bacterium GW2011_GWE1_43_8
TAAAATTAATTTATGAACCTTACTGAAACATTGGCCAACTTACGCCAGCAAGCTACTCTATTAGAAGATAGGCTGCAGCAGCCCGAAGTTTTTTCTGATCCCAAAAATCTCAAAAACCTCAACCAGCAATACGCCGAACTTAAAACCATCCTGGAGCTGGCCGAGACTTGCCTTCACCTACAACAGCAAATTACCGACCTGGAAAAATCACTGCGTACTGAAACTGATTCGGAACTTAAAACCTTAACGCAAGATGAACTAAACAAACTAACTTCTGAACTGACAAAAACCGAGATTGAACTTAAGGAATTGTTAGAACCCTCTGATCCGTTGGATACTAAAAACACTATAATTGAAATTAGGGCCGGCACTGGTGGCGACGAAGCGGCTTTATTTGCCGCTGATCTTTATCGCATGTACACTCGCTTTGCTGAAAATAATCGCTGGCATGTTCAAGTGATGTCTGAGAGTCGTAATACTTTGGGCGGCTTTAAGGAAATAATTTTTGAAATTACCGGTCAGCGGGTTTATTCTCAGCTCAAGTATGAAAGCGGTGTTCACCGAGTTCAACGTGTTCCGGTTACGGAAAAAAGTGGCCGGGTACATACTTCTACCGCCACGGTGGCGGTTCTACCAGAAGCTGATGAAATTGATGTTGTTTTAAAGCCAGAAGAGTTAAAAATTGAAGCCACCACTTCCTCAGGCCACGGCGGCCAAAGCGTTAACACCACTTATTCCGCTATTAGAGTGGTACACATTCCCTCTGGTTTAACTGTTATCTGCCAGGATGAACGCTCACAAAAGCAAAATAAGGAAAAAGCCTTAGCAGTGTTGCGCTCTCGCTTATTTGCCCTGGAACAAAATAAACGCCGGCAAGAACGCGACTCAGCGCGCCGTGGGCAAATCGGCAGTGGCGAGAGATCAGAAAAAATCAGAACTTATAATTTTCCACAAGATAGATTAACTGATCATCGCGTCAAAACCTCCTGGCATAATCTGCCATCAATTCTTGACGGTAATCTAGTTGAAATTATCAGCGCCTTGAAAAAGGCTGAGGTATGACAATAAGTGCGGCTCTGTCTAGAGCAGCTGAAAAATTAAAAAATGCTTCGTCATCTAGCTGGTTAGATAGCGAGGCTATTCTTTGTTATTTACTTGCTTGCAAACGCAGCTGGCTACTGGCACATACTGAAACCAAACTTTCTTTTTGGCAATTATGGCAATACCGAGAACTTATTAAAAAACGAAACAAGGGAATACCACTAGCTTATATTGTTGGCAATAAAGAATTTTATGGTCGTATTTTTAAAGTAAACCATCACACCCTTATTCCTCGCCCTGATACAGAACTGATGGTAGATATCGCTATTGAAATTATTCACACTAATAATTCAATAAAAACTATAGTTGATATCGGCACTGGTTCTGGATGCCTGGCTATTACTCTAGCACTGACTGAACCTAAAATAAAAGTAATAGCCACAGATATTTCACCAGCAGCTATAAAGCTGGCACAAAAAAATTCTATCCAATATAAATTAAATGGGCACATCAAATTTTTCCAAGGCAATCTTTTAACTCCAATCATAAAAAAATTACCATCAGCTTTATCTAATAATCTGGTTATTGCCAATCTACCCTACTTAAGAAAAAATGAAATTGATGACAATTTATTATTTGAACCAGTCTCTGCTTTAGACGGCGGCTCAGATGGTTTAAAATATTACCGCGAATTAACTAAACAAATTGCTGACTTGCCTTCAACTGCCAGACCAAAAATATTACTAATAGAGCTCCACCCTCCCACTCACGAACAGGTTCTTAAACTATTAAAAACAGAACTGATAAATTCTTCAATTGAAATTAAGACAGATCTGGCTAATTTACCAAGAGTGGCGGTAATCCAATTATAAATTAATCTTTGCTACAATAATTTATTCTGAGTAATTACGACGCCTAAGAGTGGCTAAAGTTAGCTACTAATTTTTCAGCACACATTTTATCCACGCCGATTTGCCATTACCTTGGTAAAAATCTGCTAAAATACAGTTGATCACAAAAAATAAAAACCCCTTAAAGGAGGTGAGAAAAGTGAAAAACAAACTGTTCCTTGAAACTATGGCAGAGTGGGAATATGCGCTCGAACACTATGGTGCGGAACTACCCTGGAAAGCAATCATAATCAACTGCACTAAAAATCAGGCAGTAAGCATAAACGAAATCATCAAACTTGATGATACCAGCCTTAAACTAGTGACTGACTATGATGAAATAATTATCTCGCCTGAGAATAACTGGCGACTAAAACATGGTCGCACTGTCCTAGAAAAAACCATATTTACCCACGATTTATCCAATTAAGGAGAACTGCCATGGCTACGAACATAAAAGAGCCGCGTCATCGTAACTAAAACTCGGCTCTTTTTTATAATCTAAAAACAAATTATTCCTACTTCTTTGCCTTGTCCTCTTTGGCTTGATTGTCACCTTTAACTTCAGACTGCTCGGGAGCCTCCCCTTCTTCCTTACCCTTTTCTTCTACTTTAACTGCCTCAACATCTTCCTTAACCTCAGTCTTGAGGGCGGCTAATTCAGCTTCGCTCCGTGGCGGAGTGACTGTGGCCACTACTTCACCTTTGGTTGGTGAAACAACTTCAATGCCAGCAGGTACGGTTATTTGATCCAGGGTTATAACATCGTTAAATTGGGCAAGCGAAGTTAAATTTACTTCTATTTCATGAACTAAGTCTTTGGGCAAACAACGGACCTTAAGTTCATTAACTGCCCTCACCAAAATGGCACCCAACTCTTTAACCGCCGGTGACTCACCCACATACTTCAAAGGAATATCAACTTCAAGCTTTTCATCCATTCTCACTTGGTGAAAGTCAACATGCTGAATCAAACCACTAACCGGATGACGCTGAACCTCCTGGATTAAAACTTTTACCGGCGACTGACCATTAATCGCCAAGTCAAAAAGCGTTGTTTCTCCTACTTGGCGGTAAACCTTGTTCAAGGCTTTCTCATCTACTGATACAGCCGTATTGTTTACGCCATGGCCATAAATAACTCCGGGAATAAAGCCTTGGCGACGCAAAACTTTAACCTCCTTGGGTGAAGGAGTGCGTAAATTTGCTGATAATGTACTCATACTATTATATTTTCTTGTTCAACCAATAAAGATTTAATTTCTGTAGGAAAAAATAGTTTATGCAAATCAATTACCTCATCAACTTTAACAATTGACTGGTCCTTAAAACGTAAAACATCATCACTAGTTAAATCGGTTACCAAACCGATAGAAGTTGGACCAGACATAGAATTAAAAAGTAAGGCCACCACTAAACTACCACAGCTGGCACATTGGATATGTAGTAAATGAGCATCTCCTCTTTCTTCCAGGACTTTGGCTCGCAAAGGATTATAGGATGCCTCACACAAAGGGCAATAAGAAATAAGCCTTAGAGCGTCACTGGAAAAACGATTTGATCTTTTCTTTGGTTCCATAAATAAATGGTTGCAACTAAAGATATTCTGAATAAGACTTTAGCATGCAACCGGCTGGTTGTCAACTTTTTATTTGCTTTGAATATCAGTAGTTGGCGCCTGCCAACTATATTGCTTGGCCAAATTTTGTAATATACCTATGGCTATTAAGCTGACTAGTAAAGATGAGCCGCCAAAACTAACCAAGGGCAAGGTTATCCCAACAACTGGGGCTAACCCAAGATTCATGCCAATGTTAAGGACAACCTGAAGAGCAAACAAACTAAATATTCCCACAGTCACCAAAACCGCAAAGTCATCTCGCAATCGCCGTAAGATACGCCAAATACGGCTAAAAAAACCTAGCCATAAAGCTAATACTATTAAACTTCCTGCCAAACCCAATTCTTCAGCCAGGCTCGCAAAAACAAAATCAGTATGCTGTTCAGGTAAGAATTTGAGCTGGCTCTGTGTACCAACTCCCAAACCCCTACCCCACCAACCGCCTGAACCAACCGCAATGACTGATTGGGTAACATTATAACCGCTACCCAAAGGATCGCGACCGGGATTAAGAAAATTCAAAACTCTCTCCTGCTGATAATCGCGTAAAAAAATACTCCCTAATAATCCAATACCCACAAACAAACTGGCCATGACTAGCCACCATCTTCTTGGTTTAGGCACGACTACTAACAACGCCACCCAGACCACTAACAGCATAAAGCTAGAGCCAAAATCTGGTTGTAACATTACCAAAACTGTTAAAGGAAGGAGTAAAATAGTGGCTTTAATTGTCTTGTTGGCATCTAGTGGCGAGCCAACATAAGCCAGGTAGCTAGCTAATACTAAAACCCACATTAGTTTAATTAATTCAACTGGCTGGAAGCCAACCTCACCTAATCTTAACCAACCAGTCGTGCCGCGCAGGGTTTGCCCAAATATTAAAACGGCACTTAATAAAACTATAGATAAAATATATATGAGCTTAGACCAGGATCGGTATAGTCGGTAATCAATAAAAGAAAAAAATACCATAGCAACTATACCAATAACAGCCGCCACAACCTGGCGATTAAAAAATGAGGTCAATTCTGGCCGTGAAAAAGAACTGGAGTAAAGCTCTACTAAACCCACTAATAATAAAAGAACGGTAAAAGCCAGGAGCAACATGTCCCAGCTTTGCCATAAGCTCAGGAATTTTTTCCACATACCCGGTACATTAACTTCGCTCTGGCTGTTTTAACAGCGAGCCAAAATGAAAGTTTAGATAATGAATAAAATAAATTAAAAGCATAAACCTGTATAAATAACAGCCAGACCAAGTTGCAGCGAAGTTGTTGTACTGGGCATAATTACTTCAATACCCTGGGATCAAGCACATTAACTTCCGGTTTGATAATTAAATTATCAGCCACAATCACCGATTCTGGCCAGTAGAATTCAACTTGCCTAGTAGTTTTACTTTCTACATTGGCTATCACCTGCTGCCCGACCGCTTGGATACTGCCTGATCGGCTCAAAATTGCCGTCAGCCCTACCTGCCAAAAACTATCGGGACTACTATTTTCTAAGTTAAAAGTTAATTTGGTAGCGGTGGGTGAAGTAGCCTCCGCTGGTGTAACCTGTTCAATTTGCTGGTCGGTGATATTAAAAGTCGGCACTGTTAATTGGGTTAAATCTCTAATTCTTTTCCAATTAATACTATCAAAAGTAAGGGTGAGTTGCTGCGGCCTTGTTCTGAGAGCAACTCCTAATTTAACAAGATATTTCTCTTCCAATGGTAAAAAATAAGCACTGCCCTGAACGATTTGCCCTTCAGCAGTAAAAGTAAAAGTAGAATCGGTTATGGCCCATTTTATATTAGGATTCTTCACTTCTGCTATTAAATCATATAAACCATTAGCTGCCGGCACGGCAGTTACAGTATGAACTTCCGGAGCACTGGGGCTGTTAGTACGACGATACTCTTCTATATTTATATTCTGATTAACTAGTTGCCGCATAGCCTCTTCTTCTGCCTGACGATTAGCCAACCAATCTGTTATTTGCCATAGCGCATAACCACAAAAAACAAAAGCAAACAGACTTAAAATTACTACAACTAGCCGATGCATCGCCGCCCGATGCAGCACCCACCAATAACCCCATTTCAACTGCTTATCACTAATATTATCAAGCATAAATAAAGTAAATCTAAAACAATTACGCTAGCCCCTTGATCCGCCCTGTTATTTAGTTAGCATAAATATTTTACCATACTCCCCTCCCCAGCGAACAGCGGGGGTGCTATAATAAACTCATCTTTAACCTACTAATAATATGTTAGAAACCAGCAAGGATATTTTAAATATTTCATTAGCCGTCTCGGTTTTTGGCCTAGCTTTCTTGATTGGCTGGATGTTAGTTTATTTTTTACTGATTATTCGGCGAGTGGTCAAAATACTGCAAGGTGTAGAGCAAGCAATGAATAAGATCGGCGATTTTGTTGATCTAGCTAGAGAAAAGCTGGATCATTCCGCCAGCTATCTTTCCATTCTGGCGACAGGTGCCCGAGATTTGGTTAATTACCTTATAACCAAGCGTCAAGCTAAATCGTCCCGTAAAAAATAACATTAAATAATTTGACTAAAAACAGGGCTAAACTTGGCCTTGTTTTTTAGTTTTTTATCCTTATTTAGCTAAATGATTGATGTGCTACAATTGAGTAGCTAAACCTATGCCAAATTTTACCCACCTCCACGTCCACTCGCATTACTCACTGCTTGATGGGTTACCTAAGATTCCAAACCTGGTTGCCAATGCTAAGGCTAAGGGTTTTGATAAACTGGCTTTAACAGACCATGGCGCGGCTTATGGCCTGATTGAATTTTATAAAGAGTGTTTAAGCCAAGAAATGCTGCCGATTTTGGGGGTTGAAACTTACCTGGCGCCGCGTCACTTAACTGATAAACAAGCCCGGATAGACGACCAGGCTTTTCACCTAGTGCTGCTAGCGCGTAACCTGGAAGGTTACAAAAATCTTTTAAACCTCGTGACGCTGGCTAATTTGCAAGGTTTTTACTATAAGCCGCGAATTGATCATGAGGCCATAGAAAAATACCACGGCGGATTAGTGGCTTTATCTGCCTGCCTCAAAGGCGAAATACCTCAAGCTATTAAAAGTGGCGACGAGGCTAAAATCCGCAATTTAATCCAATGGTATTTATCCACCTTTGGGGAAGGTAATTTTTTTCTTGAAGTTCAGGCTCATCCAGAATTTAATGAGCAAATTACCCTTAACCAGGAATTAAGGCGCTGGAGCAAAGAATTTAATTTGCCGTTAATAGCTACCAACGACAGTCACTACCTAGAATCATCGGACAAAGAAGCCCAGGATATCCTGGTTTGCATTCAAACTGGTAAAAAAGTTACTGATGAAAAACGCCTAGATATGAGAGATCTTGATACTTCCTTGAAAAACGAAGCGATTATGCGCCAAGACTTACCTGACTTTCAAGACGCTATTGACCAAGCTGAGTTGTTGGCACGCGAACTGAAGGTTGAATTGCCTTTGGGGCAACGTTTTTTTCCAAGTTTCCCTACTCCCCAAGGTGAAACACCTGAAGCTTACTTACGCCTGCAGGCTGAACAAGGTTTAGCGCGGCAATTTTCCCAAGGAGTTGCTGACACGGTACGCGAACGCTTGGAATATGAAATGGATATTATCACCAAAAAAGGCTATGCCAGTTATTTTTTGGTAGTAGCTGACTTTGTTAATTGGGCTCGGTCGCAACGTATCATTGCTACCACCAGGGGCAGCGCCGCTGGCTCGCTGGTCTCTTATTTAATAGGTATAACCACGGTTAATCCCCTCACTTACCAATTACCTTTTGAACGCTTCCTTAACCCCCACCGCCCCTCACCACCAGATATTGATATGGATTTTGCTGATAACAGACGTGATGAGGTAATTGCCTATGTCACGGCCAAATATGGCGTTGATCAAGTTGGCCAAATTGTTACTTTCGGCACTATGGCGGCCCGAGCGGCTGTTAGGGATGTTGGCCGAGCTTTAGGGTTACCTTACGGTTTATGCGACCGCGTGGCTAAACTTATTCCTTTTGGTACCCAAGGCTTCCATATGACTATTGAGCGCGCGCTCCGAGAAGCTCCTGAATTAAAAAACCTGACCGAAACAGATCCACAAGTTAAAGATTTGCTACTGTTGGCTCAAAAAGTTGAGGGTTGTGTTCGTCATGCCTCCATTCATGCCGCTGGCGTTGTCATAGCCCCCACCCCACTGACTGATTACGCCCCACTCCAATATGACGTTGAAGGTAATCATATAATTACCCAGTATGATATGTGGTCCTGTGAAGAAGCTGGTCTAGTGAAAATGGATTTCCTGGGAATTCGCAACCTTTCTATTATGGGTAGCGCGGTGAATATCATAAAAAAAACTAAAGACATTGAGATAGACCTTGATAATATCCCTTTCAACGATAAAAAAACTTATGAACTAATGTCCCGGGGAGACACTATGGGTATGTTCCAGTTGGGCGGTTCGGGCATGACCAGATATTTAAAAGAGCTAAAGCCTTCTGTTATAACCGATGTTATGGCGATGGTGGCCTTATTCCGTCCTGGGCCAATGGAATCACTTCCGGAATTTATAAAGCGCAAGCATAATCCCAAGGCTATTACCTATCTGGATCCACGGCTCAAAGAGATACTTAAAGATTCTTACGGCATCATCACTTATCAGGACGATGTTTTAATGATTGCGATTAAATTGGCTGGCTATACTTGGGAAGAAGCGGACAAGCTCAGAAAAGCTATGGGCAAAAAAATTCCGCGCGAAATGGCTAGGCAAAAAGAAAAATTCATTTCCGGCTGCATTGTTAACGGATTAACTGAAACTAAAGCTGCTAAGCTGTGGTCACTAATTGAACCTTTTGCTGCTTATGGTTTTAATAAAGCGCACGCTGCCTCTTATGGCATTGTGGCTTATCAAACTGCTTACTTGAAAGCTAATTTTCCCACTGAATTCATGGCCGCTTTAATGACGGCTGAATCCGATGATTTAACCACGGTAGCGCAAGCGGTAAATGAATGCAAAAGATTTAATATAATGGTACTACCACCGGATGTTAATGAAAGTTTGGCTACTTTCACGGTCGTGAATGATAACTGCATTCGCTTTGGTTTATCTGCCATAAAAAACCTGGGGGCGCAGGTGATTGAGGCGATTATTGCTGAACGAAAAACTAACGGACAATTCACTTCTTTGTCTAATTTTATTGAAAGGATAGCAAGACGTGAGTTCACTAAAAAATCGTTGGAAAGCCTCATCAAATGCGGTGCGCTTGATAGCTTATCCCCGGAACGTAGTCAATTATTAGCCGCCATGGATCTGCTGCTGGCTCATGCCAAAAAATCACAACAGGCGCGCCTAGCCCAACAAACCAGCTTATTTGCCGGAAAAACTAATTCAGGGGAAATGTCATTAAAACTGCCTGCTTCACCACCAGCTGACCAGCGCGACAAACTAGCCTGGGAACGGGAATTATTAGGCTTATATGTAACCGAACATCCTTTTCAACAATATACTAATGGACTTAAGGGCTTAATTACGACCATTAATGAACTCTCCTCTCTTAATGGAGAAATACCAATAGTAACTGCTGGCCTAATTACTTCTGCAAAAATAGTTACTACTAAAAAGGGAGAACAAATGCTCTTTGCTGGCTTAGAAGATCTTACTGGCAGTACTGAACTCATTGCCTTTCCTGATACTTATCGGGCCGAGGGCGGTAAGTTGACAACAGACACTATCGTCTTGGTGCGTGGGCGTTTGAATCAAAAAAATGGCGAACGGAAAATAATTGTGCAATCTGTTCTGCCCTTGCTTAATCCTGACGAAGTAACTGCCAGTGCAAAAAATTGGCTCAATGGCTCAACTAAATTTCCCAAGACAGAAGTTAAAGAAATTGTCATCACTTTGCCCGCTGGGGTTTCGTCCTCAAAGATCGATGAGCTTAAAGCCATCTTACAACAATACCCAGGTAATCAACCGGTAGTCCTGGCTATTAATCAAGCAGGTCATATCAAACGGGTATCTACTAACTACCGTCTTGAAGTTAACCTTGAGTTTATTGAGGCTTGTCGCGAACTGTTGGGGTACAATAGCTTACCTGATGATCTCCTAGCCTAATCATTTATCAATATTTCTGTTATAATATATTAGATTATAACTAACTTAACTATGGCCAGAACAATTAATACTTCTGCTAATAAACTGGGCGCCGCCCGACCAATGAAACGAATAATAATAAGCTTTTTGATAGCGGTTGTAGCTATTGCTTCGCTAGTACTTTATTATGCGCTGGCACGGGCAACTATTACTTTAGTAGTTGCGCCAGACAGCATGGTTATGGAAACAACTCTTGAATTAAAACAATACGGTGATGATGGCGTGGCTGGCACTATAATGGAAACTGAATTAATCCAGAGCAAAAATTTTTACGCTAGCCCCTCTGGCGAGCTGGAAGAAAAGGCTTCCGGTACAGTGACTTTTGTCAGCTCTTACTCAGCCCCGCAAACACTTATTGCCACCACCAGACTGGTTTCACCTCAAGGTGTTTTATTTCGTTTGACTAAGACAATAACAGTACCAGCTAATGGCCGCTTGGAAAATGTTCCGGTGGTAGCGGATCAGGCTGGTGAAGCCAGCGCTATTCCTCCAAGCCGTTTTACTATCCCAGGGCTAAGAGCAGCTTTGCAGGAAATGATTTATGCCGAATCCATCGAACCAATGAGACGTTTAGCTAAGCCTGGTTCTACTGAAATTTTGCCCCTGGACTTAGATCAAGCCAGAAAAAGTTTAACCGATATTTTAGTGCCTCAAGCTTTGGCAAAACTAAGAGAACAACTACCAGAAGACCAGCGGAACCTAAATGTCGTTTATAAAAGTGAAACTACTAAAGCAGAATCAGACGTACCGGCTGGCTCAAAAAACAATCAATTTAACTATACGGTTACAGTAAAGGTCACGGCTGTTTTCTATAATCCAGACCAGCTTAGGGAACAAGCCATGGTTAAATTGCAATCCGATCTATCCTCTGGTAGAAAAATCCTGAACCTTGAACCGGAAAGTCTGGCGGTTAGCATAGACAGCGTGGCTGGCGATTTAACCAGCAGTTTATTGAAAGTAAAATTTTTGGCACAAGTAATTATTACTGATCCAAATTTGGTATTTGCCAAAAGCGATCTGCTGGGCCGAACTCCAGCCGAAGTTCAAAATTATTTCCAAGGTATTCCTGGCGTTAAAGAGGTAAAAATTGAACTGACTCCTTTTTGGGTAAAAAGCGTGCCCACGGTTGATAATCATATAAATTTAAAACTGGAGTAATCTTGACTTAGTTGAGCTGGTAAAGTACTTTAAAACTGTACTTGATTGTGGCGGTTACCAGCCGTCAGCCGCGCAAGAGCGGAGCTCCCTAGAGCCTAAAAGTACGAACAATTAGAAAGCGGTCCGCCCTGGGCGGACAATTTGGGTGGAACCCTCCGTACCTTTACGGAGCCCAAACGATCCGATCGTTTGGGTTGTTTTATTTTAAGTGTAATTTTTTGATTAATATAATTAACTATATGCCTTCCTCACTTGAAGCCAAGCGTCATTCCTTAGCCCATTTATTAGCCGCGGCGGTTATAGATTTATATCCTAAAGCTAAAAGAACAATCGGCCCGGCGATTGATGATGGCTTTTATTATGATTTTGATTTTGGTAAAGACAAAGTTAATGAAGAAGACCTGGCTCGCATCGAAGACAAAATGAAACAATTACTGCCTACCTGGCAAGGTTTTGAGCACAGCGAACATTCCGTGGTTGAGGTAAAAAAGATGTTTAAGGATAATCCCTATAAACTGGAATTGATTGATGAATTCTCAGCTGACGGCCAAAAACTTTCCACTTATACTTCAGGTGAGTTTACCGACTTGTGTCGCGGCGGTCATACGGATGACATGAAAGATATCAAAGCTGATTCCTGGCAGCTTGACCGCCTAGCGGGCGCTTACTGGCGCGGCAATGAAAAAAATAAAATGCTCACCCGTATTTATGGTTTGGCTTTTGACACTAAAAAAGAACTTGATGACTACCTGAAACAGCGCGAAGAAGCAGCTAAACGTGACCATCGTAAACTAGGCAAGGAACTTAAACTTTTCACTTTTTCTGATTATGTTGGCCCGGGCCTGCCTTTATGGCTACCTTATGGCGCTGTTTTAGCTGAAGAATTAGAAAAACTAGCTAAAGAAACTGAGTTTAAGGCTGGCTACAAAATTATCCGGACACCTCATATTGCCAAAGAATCAATGTATAAAACCTCCGGTCACTTACCCTACTACCAGGAAAGTATGTACCCACCACTCACACTGGATGAGGAAGGCACCAAAACAGTCTACTATCTTAAGGCCATGAACTGCCCTCACCATCATCAGGTTTATGCAGCCGAACCCAGAAGTTATCGTGACCTACCTTTAAGATTAGCTGAATATGGCACAGTTTACCGTTATGAAAAATCAGGCGAGCTTTTTGGCTTATTGCGCGTTCGCATGCTTTCCATGAATGATGCTCATATTTACTGTACGCCGGAACAGTTCGCAGCAGAGTTTAAGGCTGTCAATGATATGTACTTGAATTACTTCAAGCTGTTCGGGTTGGAAAAATACGTTATGCGGTTCTCTACCCACTCACCTGAAGGTTTAGGTAAGAAGTACGTGAACGAGCCAGCTTTATGGCGAGAGACCGAGGATTTAGTGCGGCGCACTATGCAGGAAAGTGGCGTGAACTTTATTGAAGTAGCGGATGAAGCTGCCTTTTATGGCCCTAAGATAGATGTGCAGGTTTGGAGCTCAATTGGCCGCGAATTTACCTTAGCTACCAACCAGGTTGATTTTGCCCAACCTAAGCGCTTTGACTTAACTTATGTGGATAAAGGCGGCGCCAACAAAACTCCCCTTTGCATCCATCGCGCACCTTTAAGTACTCACGAAAGGTTTATTGGCTTTTTGATTGAGCACTATGGTGGAGCTTTCCCGATTTGGTTATCCCCTGTACAAGTTAAACTACTGCCGGTTGGTGCTTCTCATATAGATTACTGTCAAAAATTGGCATCTGAATTAAGGGATAAAATGATCCGGGTGGAAGTTGACGATGCTAATGAAACTATTGGCAATAAAATCCGTAAGGCTGAGCATGAAAAAGTACCATATGTTCTGGTCGTCGGTGATAAAGAAATGAAGTCTGGTGATTTGGCTATTCGCCGCCGCGGTAGTAAAGATATAGAAACTATTTCTCAGGAAAAATTTGTAAATGCTTTGCTACAGGTTATTAAGGATCGTACAAATTAAATAAAAACTGCCAATTCTATTAATTTTGAATTGGCAGTTGTAGTTTAGTTTAAAGAAAAACTCAGGTATGCTGGGTTAGCTAATAGTTTTAAGGTTGTAACTATCCCTTCAGCAATTTTTTCTGGAATAGTATTTATATCAAACACGCCAGTCAAATGATAAGCCTTGCAATCTAATCTAAATTTATCATCTATAGTTTTTTGATCTAAAACTACAAATATTAAACCTTCATAGCCTGCTTCTCTTAACGCTTTGGTATACCCTATAGCATCAAACTTTGGCATTTCTGCAATAATTACATCCGGACCTGGCTTAGTCCAAATTAAAGCAACCTTGGGATCACCCGGGCTGTAAACTTCAAAATTTTCTTTTAAGACTGCTTCACACCTTTCCTTTAAACTATTAGTGACAATTAGCACTTTTGATTTATTCATTTTTTATTCCTTATTTGTTTTACATAGATTTTATTTTGCTTATTTACTCTTTTAATCCTACACTATAGCAGTGATTATGAATTCTGTCAATCCCCCAATCATAGCCATCGTAGGCCAAACCGCTTCAGGAAAAACAAGCCTAGCACTAAGACTCGCTAAAAAATTTAATGGCGCGGTTATTTCGGCTGACTCACAACAAATATATCACCAAGCCAAGATTGGCACTAATCAGCCAGCTGGCTCCTGGCGCCGAGCTAACACCAAATGGCAAAAGGCCACGGGCAAAAAACGGCTTTATTTTGTTAATACTATCCCCCATTTTTTCATTGATACTTTATCACCTAATAAACAATACTCCGCCGCCCAATTTCAAGCCGAAACCAATAAGCTTTGCCGTAAGTTATCAACAGCCGGTGTTTTACCAATTATAGCAGGCGGCACTGGCCTATATGTTTCAGCTATAGTTGAGGGCTTTAAATTTCCCCAAGGAAAGCCTAATTTGAGGCTGCGAAAATCATTAGATAAGTTATCCACAGCCACATTACAAAAAAAGCTAAAATCACTTGATTATGCCTCCTGGTTGGTTATTGACCCCTCTAACCGTCGACGATTGATACGGGCGCTTGAACACATCATTACCACTGGTCAATCATTTAGTGCAAACCAACAAAAAAAATTACGTTCTAATACTTTAATTATTGGTTTAAATCCAAATAAAAATGCTCTGCGAAAATCTATTATTAAACGCACTGCTAAAATGTTTGGGCTGGGCTTAGTTAAAGAAGTTAAACTGCTACAAAAAAAATATCCGCACTCTCCCCTACTCCAATCAATCGGCTATCGTGAAATAATTGATTATTTAGATGGTAAAATTAGTAAAGCAGAAAGTGGACAACAAATAATAAATCACACCTGGCAGTATGCCCGGCGCCAAATGACTTGGTTTAAACGAATGCCAAATACTAATTGGGTAAAAAAACCAACTACCGCCGAAAAACTAGTTAAGCAATTTATAAAAAATAATATCTGAACGTTACTAGTTACTGCCTATCTGCTTTTTTATTTCTTGTTCTATTGTTACTGGATCTGCCTTACCTTTCGTTTCTTTCATTACTAAACCAACAAAATATTTTATCAAAGCGGTTTTACCAACACGCAATTCTTCAGCTTGAGCAGAATGAGAATTCATAACTTTTATAATCTCGGCTTTAATATCAAACCCTTCTTCAGATTGAGTTAAATCTTCCTCAGCCATAATCTGCTCCGGGCTTTTTCCGGTTTCCACCATCTTACGCAATAAAATTTGAGCATTAGTGGAATTTACCTGACGCCGAGCCACTAATAACAAGAATTGGACAAAATCATCTACCTCAAATGGTAATTGAGCTAGATTAATTTTTTTCTCAGACATTACTTCTACCAGCTTATTAACTATCCAATTCACTGCTAATTTGGCAGTTGCGCCTACACTGCCCTCAATCTCCCCCGCTAGCCGGATAATTACATGCTCGGTAAAATCACCCAAGAGTTTATCCTCGGTTAAAAGACGCGCGTCAGCTGTTTTTAAATCATAACTTGCTTGCCAACGCCGTCGCCTATCTGCTGGCAATTCAGGCAGCTCAGCACGCCAGGCATCAACTTCCTCCTGACTTAAATTTAAGGGCGGGATATCAGGCTCAGGAAAATAGCGGTAATCATGAATTGCCTCTTTTTCCCTTTGAGGGATAGTTTCTCCTTTACTCTCGTCCCAGCCGCGTGTACCAGTAACATCATTTATTTTGCCTGATCGCCATTCTCCAGACTGTCTTTTAACTTCATATTGCAAAGCCTTCTCCACCGCCCTAAATGAATTCAAATTTTTAATTTCAGTCTTGGGGTACATTTTATCCTCCCCCCGCGGCCGCAAAGAAATATTGGCATCACACCTTAAATGACCCTTTTCCATATCAGCATCCGAAGCACCAATATAACGCATTATTAATCTCAATTCCTGCAGGAAAACCTTAGCCTCCTCCGGTGATTTAATTTCCGGCTTGGTAACTATTTCCATCAGGGGCGTACCAGCACGATTAAAATCAACCAAAGATTTCTTACCCTGATGAAGTAATTTGGCCGTATCCTCTTCCAGATGCAACCGCTCTAGGCCTATTTTCTTTTTGCCTTGGTTAGTTTCAATTTCCAAATAACCTTCGCTAGCCAACGGCTCATCGTACTGCGATATTTGATAACCCTTAGGCAGATCGGGATAAAAGTAATTCTTGCGGTCAAACTTTGAATGAAGGTTAACTTTAAGGTTTAAAGCCAAAGCCGCCCTGATAGCCATTCTTATGGCCTCGGCATTGGGTACTGGTAGTGTACCAGGGTGCCCCATACATACCGGGCAAATTGTGGTATTGGCCGGCTTATCCTCACCCGTGTTATCGCACGAGCAAAACATCTTGGATTTGGTCTTAAGTTGAACGTGTATTTCCAAACCAATAACTGGTTCTAATTCCATGAATATATTTTAACATACTCTGAACTATATCGTAATTTGTTAAATAAAAAAGACCCAGTCTCTATTATTGAGACTGGGTACGAAAGATTATGAGCCAAAGGTCCCGAGCATTCCAGGAAACGTTAACATTTCACTTATAATGAGAATTTCAAACTTCTCAATTTTATGTTCATCGTCTATTTTTTCCAGATATTCCCAGGGGGCTTTGACTATAGACTTAAGTAAGTCTATATGTTTTTTAGTTAACCGAACACGGCTCCTGATTGATCTTCTTTTTGTTTTTGCCACTTATTCCTCCTAAATGATTTGTATTAAATAATATAGACTAAATATTTATATTTTCCCAAACTTTACTATGAATTTCCTCAGGTGTCAAGAGTTTACCACCTTCAACGCACTTAATCACCCTGGCCTTAAACATATTAGCTAATTTCAAATATCTAGTTTCAGCGGCTTTAAGGTGTCCTAAATCAGCCTCATGAATATCTTTTTTCTTTCCAGATTTTATATAGTTTCTTGGTGCCTTTTTTAGTACTAGCTGCTGAGCAGTCTTAGCTGGCATATGAAGTAAGATAGTTAAGTTGGGCCTAGGTAAACCTAAAACTTTAAACTCAAGATTAAACAGCCATTGCCAATATTTTTTCAATTCCTTACTCGATTTAATTTTTCCGCCCTGATGAGCCGCACTGGAAAGAGTAAATCTATTTGCTACTACTACCTTTCCCTGCTTAAGCCAACTATTTAACTTGGTGCGAGTAGAATACCTATCCAGGGCATAAAAAAGCGAGGCAATGTAAGGCGATACTTTTTTGCCATATTTACCATTTAAGTATTGCTCAACATAGAAAGCTGACTTTTTGCCATACTGGGGAAAATCAAGCGTGGCCACTTTATGCCCTTCGCGGCGCAAGGCTGACACTAATAACTTAAACTGAGTGCCTTTGCCCGAACCATCGGTGCCTTCAATGGCAATAAACAAACCTTTTTTACTTTTTCTCATAAACAACAAAATGGTAAGCTATGTCACCCTCGGTTATAGTTTCTGATTCGCTAGTCTTTACAAATTCAGGCGGAATCTCTGGGAAAAAAGTATCACAATCAAATTCTTGCATAATTTCAGTAACATATAATTTCTGGCACAACGGATGAACTATGCCTTGGGTATATACTTGTCCGCCGCCAATCACAAAAATATCTGATACTGATTTTGCTTCAAGTATATTAATAGCTTCATCAATTGAACTAGCTCTTAAAACTCCTTGAGGTAAAGATAAATCTTGTTCAGTTAAAACCACATTAACGCGTTCTGGCAAAGGCCTGAATTTTTCAGGTAAGGACAGCCAGGTAGTTCGCCCCATAATCACGCCGTTATTGCCCTGCCCGACTGTAATCTCGCGGAAATGCTCCATATCGCCTTTCAGGCGCCAAGGTAAACCACCTTTAATACCAATCCCCCGTTTACTATCAACTGCTGCAATTATAGAAAAATTCATACTTAAACTGCAATTTGAAATTTAATAAACGGATGGCACTGATAATTTTCCAGTACAAAATCATCAACTGTTAATTCAGCCATTGGCTTTTTGGTAACTTTAAGGGTTGATAAAGGATATGGCTTACGTGTCAGCTGCTCTTTTATACCATCCAAATGATTTAAATATATATGAGCATCACCAAAAGTATGAGTAAAAATTCCTGGCGTTAAATCCGTCTCCTGGGCAATTATAGTTAGTAATGTCGCATATGAGGCTATATTGTAAGGCACGCCCAAAGCCATGTCAGCGCTGCGCTGATAAAGCTGCAGGTCCAGACGTCCATTGGAAACATAAAATTGGAATACGGTATGGCACGATGGCGGGGCGTAATGTTTAGCTTTTATTAAACTTTGCATCTCTCCCACATTCCAGCCATTCACTAATATTCTACGCGAAAAAGGGTCTCGCTTAATGGTGTCTATAACTTCCTGAATTTGATCAATTTCCTTACCATCAGCCGTACCCCAACGCCGCCACTGTTTACCATAAACCGGCCCGAGTTCGCCCCATTGCCTGGCAAAATTATCATCCGCCTTTATTTGCTCAACAAATTTAGCCATTTCAGCTTTCCACTCTTCGCTATAGCGCGGAAATTTTTCTGCCAGCTTGTTCTCATCCAAATAAATCTGGAAAGCCCATTCGTTCCAAATATTAACCCCATTTTGCACCAAATATTGAATGTGTGTATCCCCCCGTAAAAACCAAAGCAATTCCACTACAATATTGCGGTAATTGACCTTCTTGGTAGTAACCAAAGGAAAACCATCGCGTAAATCGAATTTACGCTGAGCGCCAAATAAAGACATAGTGCCAACCCCAGTACGATCTTGGCGCTGTTCGCCCTTGTCTAATATTTCCTGCAAAAGGCTTAGATACTGTTGCATGGTTTAAAGTTGACTTAAGGCAAGTCCTACTGTAAGATAGCGCTAAATTAAAAAACAAACAAATTAAGGAGGCATCAAATGGCTGACGGAATACTATGCAAAAACTGCGGGCATCAAGAAACTTCTCATTATGACTATAGTTCAGTAGATTATGAAAGTAAAAAACCTGGCTATAAAATAAGTCTGATAAACTGCCCAAGATACAACCCCGAAAATACACGATTAACTAATAATCCAAAGAAAAAAGCCAAAAAAACACAAAATAAATTAAAATAAATCCCAGGAGGAAACAATGCTCTTAAACATAAATGTACAACTGAACGTTCAAATTGCTGATAATACCGTTTACATTACAGCAAAGGCAGATAGAGGAACCACAAGTGAGACTTATGACTTACTGTCAATTTCTCTTTTACACCATCTTTTTTCAGACGGTGCAAAAATAAATAAAACTTGTGCTCGGCGTACTAAAAACATAGGTGAACGAGTCGTAGACAAACTCGTAATAGATATGGAAACACCTTTTAGTTTCAAACCTTTACAAAAAACAATTTGAATTAATCTTTTAAAAAAGACTTGCAAAAGCAAGTCTTTTTTACTTTCCCGTACTGCCAAAACCACCGTCACCCCTTGAAGTATCTGATAAATTTTCAACCTCAACAATATCTGCTCGTTCAACTGCCTGTATTAACATCTGCATTACTTTTTCACCTGCTTTAAAATGATAATCAACATCACTGGTGTTAAGGAGTGTTAAAAGTAACTCCCCACGGTATCCTGAGTCTATCACCCCCGCCATCACCTTAAGACCGTGCTTAGCAGCCAAACCTGATTTATCCCAAAAAAGCCCAACATAGCCTTCGGGTATGGCCACAGCCACACCAGTGCGAATTCCTGGTTTGCGCCCTCCAGCTGGCACCACAAAGTCTTCCAGGGCGTAAAAATCCAGCCCGGCATCGCCTGGGTGTTCATAAGCAGGCAATTTAGCTCGCGGATCCAATTTTTTTACTTCAAGTTTCATAAATATTTCTTAACTAATTGTTCATTCAATTTACGATAAAAATCAACCACTGTACCATCATTAACAATTTTAACCTTGGCTTTGCGCCCGAGCTTACCAATAAAAACCTCAGTCACTGCTTTTTCCTCTCGCTTAAAATCAGCCAAACTAAAACGAGATTCACCTACTTTCTCCTTGCGCTTTTTAGCTCGCTGATACCTTAAGGGTAGTGGAGCAGTTAAATATACCAACAAAAACCCTGGTAAATTTCGCAACAGATCAAACTCTGCTGGATGTCGCATACCATCTAAAACTATACGCCTATACCAATGTTCTTTAATATCTTCTTTAATTACTTGGGCCAGCACCCCGCCGCCAAACCTTTCCCGCAAGGCACTAACTAAATTTATTTGGTTGGCACGGCTAATTGGCAAATGAAGACGTTGCAATATATCTGTCAAAATTCGTGAAAAGTGATAGCCATGAAAATTATACTTCTTAATTAAATACTGGGCGGCCAATTCTTTGCCAGACAGCTTTTCCCCGACCAATACTATTACCAATTGTTTTTTTATCTGACGGATCATAAAAAATTAAAATTAATTCTGACTACTTACCTCTTCAGCTAGTTTGGAAGCTACCGGCTTAGTTATGCCGGAGTATTTATTGCCCGGCTTGGCGTGATAAGGCACTTCCACCGGACTGGAGACTTCCTCAAAAGTAAAAGCGCAAATTCTCATTCCCGGATACAACGCCACTGCCATTACTCCTAGGTTCCCCAGCTCCATAGTTGGCACACCGTGCCAGCCTGGATCAAAAATTGAGGCGGTACCATGCACGATTATCCCTAAGCGTCCTAAAGAACTGCGGCCTTCAATTCGCCCTAAAATATCATCAGCTAATTCTAGTGTTTCGGCCACGCTGGCCAAGGCAAAATCACCGGGCTGCATTATAAACGGCTCCTCGGCTGGCACTGTTATTTCATCCATTAATTTATCAGTATCAATTTTACTCTTAAGATCAATATAAGAGTAACGCGAATGACGAAAAACGCGGAAAGTGCTCCCAAGATGCAAATCAATTGAGCATGAACCTAATTGCTCGGCTAAATTTGGCGCTGGTGTGATTTTTATTCTGCCTGAGGTCAGCGCTTTTTTTATGTCTCGGTCAGAAAGTATCATAATTTATATAACATTTACTCTTATCGCCGGCCCCATTGAGGACGTAAGAGTAACGCTTCTAAAATATGTCCCTTTGGCAGCGGCTGGACGAGTCCGCTTCAAAACATCAACAAACGCTTTAATATTATCAATTAACTTTGACTCTTCAAATGATAACCTACCTACTGCCATGTGTACATTGCCGGTATCATCTGCTTTAAAACCAACCTTACCGGCTATAAGTTTCTTAACTGCTTCTCCGGCGTGTGGTGTGATTGTTTCAGTCTTGGGATTAGGCATTAAACCTTTTTGTCCTAGAATTTTAGCGATCGGCGCTAATAATTTCATCATTTCTGGTGTAGCAATAGCAATATCAAAGTCGCACTTTTTTGTGCTTTGAATATCCTTAATTAATTCCTCACCGCCTACTACTTGAGCCCCGGCTGCTTTAGCCTCTTTTGTTTTGTCGTCACTACAAAAAACGGCTATCCTTATTTTTTTACCGGCGCCGTGTGGCAGATTTACGCTACCCCTAACCAGCTGATTGGCTTGTTTTACATCAATGCCTAACCTGGCGTGCAACTCAATGGCTGAATCAAACTTGGTTACTGGCATCTGCTTTAAAAGTTTTACCCCATCTTCAATAGAATAAAGCTTACCAGGTTCAACTAATTTGGCAGCCTCTTTATATCGCTTACTTCTTAATGACATATTTTACCCTTTCAGGTGGTACAATCCCTCGCCGACCCAAGGTCCCACCAAATTAATTAACAAACTGTCGGAATTGATAAGTAAATTTATACTGAGTGGTTCGTCTAGTACTTAGTTTCGTCCTTGGGCATTGCGGCGTAAACGCATCGCAATACCCGTAGATGCGGCACGCGAGTAAAGCAGTTTACTCGCCCTAACGGCCGCCTCTACCCTTCCACCACAATACCCATGTTCCGAGCGGTGCCTTCAATAATTTTCATAGCCGCCTGAATATCGTTGGCATTTAGATCTGGCATTTTAATCTTGGCTATTTCTTCAATTTGTTTCTTAGTTACTTTACCAACCTTATCTTGCAATGGTTTGCCCGAACCTTTTTCAATCTTAGCCGCTTTCTTTAATAGCTCAGCCGCGGGCGGGGTTTTAAGTATAAAGGAATAAGTCCTGTCTTCATAAACAGTCATTTCCACTGGCGTAACTTCCCCAATTCTATCCTTGGTCGCAGCATTAAACTTCTGCACAAATTCGGCAATATTCAGCCCGTGCGGCCCCAACGCCGTACCAACTGGCGGCGCTGGCGTGGCCTTACCGCCCGGAATCTGCAATTTGATAACTGTTTTAACTTTTTTGGGAGGCATAGTATAAAAATCAAAAATTATGGCAAGGATGAAATTAACTTGGTTGGTTTGTCAAATCCACCGCGATTTTCAAACTTTTCTTTTCGTACTGCAGACACTATAGATGGATCAACTCCGGCATACTTAATAACAGTATCCAGTACTTCTTGTAAATCACCACATTCTCTTATCAACTCTTCGTTGGAGTCTGCTGAAGCAACTTCTTGAGCCTCTTCTATTAATTTTTGCTTCAAGAGCTCAAGCGCCTCTTCCGGTCCGACCTCTATTGACTCTGGTTCTTTTCCTAGATCGGTCAGGTGAGCCACTACCTTATCACGAACAATTTTATTATAAGTAATCCGTTCTGGCTGTAACTCGCTTTCCATATTATAACTTTTGAATCTGCAAACTATCCAACTCCACTGGTGTTTCCCGGCCGAACATGGATACCAAAGCTTTAATCTTGCCGCGAGCTTCATCCACCTCAGCCACCTTACCCTCAAAATCTTTGAACGGGCCATCAATAATCTTAACTGGCGTACCGGGCGTAACATCAATCTGATATTTGGGCTCTTGAATGCCCATGCGCTTTTGCAGTTCTTTGATTTCCGCCTCATCAATTGGCGTCGGGGTGGTACCAGTGCCAATAAAGCCGGTGACGTTAGGGGTGTTACGCACTACATACCAGCTATCGTCGGTCACGACCATTTCCACTAGCACGTACCCTGGGAATATTTTTTCCTCAATCACCTTGCGCTTGCCGTTCTTGATGCGGATTTTTTTCTCGGTCGGAATTAAAACATTAAAAATCTTATCCGACATATCCATGGATTCAATACGCTGCTTCAAATTACGAGAAACATTTTCCTCGTATCCTGAATAAGTATGAATAGCGTACCAGCGCTTACTAAGTTGGCTTGTTTGTCTGGACATAAATATTAACGGTAAAACAAGATTTTTTCCAAGCCAAAATTTAGCAAATAATCAGCCGCGCCCAAAAATAGCGCCAAAAACAAAGACAAACCAATCACCACCAGGGTGTGCTGGATTATCTCGTTCTTAGTGGGCCAAATGACCTTCTTCAACTCTTCCCAGGCCCCTTTGAAATATAAAACTATTGGATTAGCCATAGATTTTGCTTGAAATTAGGCTCTTTTAAAAGGCCTTTGCGAGGCCTTTGTTTTAACAGGTCAATAATAACATGGCTTTACTAAATTGGCAAGTTCAGGGGGTATTTAAAAACCGGCTAGACATATTTATGCCCAGCCGGTTGTTTTTATTCAATTATTTTACTCTTCTTTACATACATCACTGACCACTTTTTCAAAGTGTAACCCCATAATAGCTAATTCTATAGCCACTGGCACAGCTTTTATTTTGGTAAAGAATGTCCTTACTAACAGCCCCCAATAGAGCCAGCGTTTATTTGAAACTATGCCTATATGCCATGAACTCTTGATCACGGCCACAAGTTCCCTGAGCTTAATCCGACTTTTGGATGTCGGGTGGTAATGTTTTATGAAAGTCCAGATGCGTTGGTAATAATTCCTAGAAGAATAGATTGTGCTTAGAATGCGCTTATAGCCAGCAATGAGCTGCTCCCGATCCATTTGGGGAATAAAGTTCAGCCTGGCACTAGTATTATTTCCCGATGAGTCTTCAAGTAACCGACCTTCACGCTCAAGCCTGTTCCACAAGTCAGTTCCAGGAACTGCCTGGAGTAAGCCAACCATGGCGTTTACCACTCCGGTATTTTGAATATAATTAATCATCTTATCAAATACCGATGGTGGGTCCTTATCCAAGCCCACAATAAACCCACCGTAAACCTGCATACCATAGCCTTGCACTTTTTTCACTACCGCCACTAAATCGCGCTTCGCATTCTGATCTTTATGACAACCAAGCAAACTTTCAATGTTAACACTCTCAATACCCAAAAAAACTTTGGAAAAGTTAGCTTGTTGCATTAGCAACATAAGATCCTCATGATCAGCCAAATCAACACTAGCCTCGGTAGTAAGTTGGAATGGGTAATTGTGCTGGCGCTGCCAAATTACAAATTTCTTAAGAAACTGTTTAACATGGAGCCTGTTACCGATAAAATTGTCGTCAACTAGGAATATGGTGCCATGACGATAACCATTTATATAGAGAGAATCAAATTCAGCTATCATTCTTTCTACTGGTTTTACTCTAGGTACACGACCAAACATGCCTGTGATATCACAGAAATCGCAATCCCAAGGGCAGCCTCGTGAATACTGCAATAACATAAAGGCATAATCCTTGAAATTGATCAGCTTCCACATAGGTATGGGGGTATCATTAAGCTGTGGCTTTACCGTCGAACTGTATTCTGGTTTTAGTGTTCCTGCTGCCAGGTCTGCTAAGAATGGTTTAAGTGTAACTTCAGCCTCACCTTTTATATAATGATCTACACCAGTAAACAGGTGAGCCATGTTGGTAAATACCGGGCCGCCCGCGACCACTTTTTTACCCGCTGCTTTTGAGCGATTTATAACTTCTTGGGCACTTTTACTTTGCACCAACATTGCGCTGACAAAAACCATATCAGCCCAAGCAATCTGCTCATCAGTTAAGGGCCTAACATTTAAGTCAACTATACGCTTGTCCCATTCTTTGGGAAGCATTGACGCTACTGTCAAAAGCCCTAAGGGAGGCATACTAGCCTTCCGTCCAATAAATTTGAGCGCTGTCTTAAACGCCCAAAATGCATCCGGATATTCCGGATACACCATTAAGATATTCATTTTTTACTCCGTATTTTATTGTTAAATAATGTTTTATTTTTTTATTATCTATTTTTTTGAGTATACAACTATACTGCTGCCATGACAAATTTAAGTCAATAACATTATTCTCCACTAAGGGATTTCAATTTGTAAACTGCTTGATTCTAAATATCCAAATTCTTAACCCTCCTTCGCTAAAGCTTCGGCGAGCAGGCTGACTAAATATCAAGATTCTTGACCGATTTGGCGTGGGTATGGATAAAGCGTTTTCTAGGGGCAACATCGGCACCCATTAAAATATCAAAAGTCTCATCGGCTTTAGCCGCATCATCTATTGTCACTTGTTTCATCATGCGCCTTACTGGATCCATGGTAGTTTCCCATAACTGCTGGGGGTTCATTTCTCCCAAACCTTTATAGCGTTGAACACCTAAACCACCTGATGGTATAACTTCCGCGCTAGCATCAGTTTCTTCAACTACTATAATTTCTTCTTTTTCTGATTTGGTTTTTTTCTGCTTCTTGGTTTCTTCTTTGTTAACCTTACTAGTAGCAAATTCCTTTCTGATTTTTTCTAGCTCATCATCACTGTAAACATACTTTACATCCTTGCCTCTAGCCACGCGATAAAGCGGCGGTTGGGCAATATAAAGATGCCCCTGATCAATAATAGGTTTAAAATGGCGATAGAAAAGAGTTAAGAGCAATGTACGAATATGCGCGCCGTCAACATCAGCATCAGTCATTATCACAATTTTGTCATAACGCAAATCCTCAAGACGGAACATTTCTCCTATATTAGTACCAAGCGCAATTATTAATGATTTAACTTCATTATTAGCCAACATCTTATCAAGCCGAGCACGTTCTACATTCAAAATCTTGCCTCGCAAGGGCAAAATTGCCTGAAAGCGTCGGTCTCTGCCCTGCTTAGCACTGCCACCGGCGCTGTCACCCTCTACAACAAATAATTCACTTTCTTTAGGATCGCGTGATGAGCAATCAGCTAGTTTACCTGGCAAAGCAAAACCCTCCAGAGCGCCCTTGCGCAAGACTGTATCGCGGGCGGCCCTAGCTGCCATACGGGCGCGTGACGCCAGTAAGCACTTACCAATTATAGCCTCGGCATCTCTGGGGTTTTCTTCTAAGAAAATAGTCAGACCGTCAGCCACTACACTATCAACTATTGGTTTGACTTCGGCATTGCCAAGCTTAGCCTTAGTCTGCCCTTCAAACTGTGGATCTTTTAATTTAACAGAAATTACGGCAGTTAAACCCTCGCGTGTATCTTCACCGCTAATGTTGTCATCTTTTTCTTTTAGGTATCCTTTGGTGCGGGCGTAATTATTTAGCGATCTGGTTAGAGCTGTTCTGAATCCGACCATGTGCATACCACCCTCAACTGTATAAATATTATTAGCAAAACTGAAAACAGTTTCTTTGTAATCATCAACATATTGCACGCCAACTTCAACCTGTATGCCTGAAACTTCCTTTTGCGCATAAAAAACTCTGTCATGTTTAGCTTCCGACAAATGATTTAAATGCCTAACATATGAAGCCACACCGCCCTCAAAATGAAAAGTATATTCCTGGAATTTTCCCTTAATGCG
>Ga0076198_108_pt1 | contig 13505 bp, 19 predicted proteins | sample RifGroE1_FD_67804 | JGI IMG/M metagenome (GOLD analysis project Ga0076198, IMG submission 67804) | Parcubacteria bacterium GW2011_GWE1_43_8
CCAGGCGCGCCGCTGGTAAAGTAAAATAACCAGCCCCCCCACAACCCAAATCAGCCACTTGATGGCCAAATTTAAGTTCTAGCTGTTTTTCCAGTAATTGTTGTGGATTTAATAGGCGAGCATTAGCATCATCTTTCATACTCAGTACATTAACTTTGTTTGTTCACCCCAGCGTGAGTTTGGGTAAACAGGCTTATATTAAGAATAATATCTAAATCAAACATACCATTTTTACTTGAATTAGCCAGTACCAACGCTAACAAAGTTGTTGTACTGGGCATACTTTTTTATTATAGCAATACTCGGCGCAAGGGGCGATATGTCCGCCGGTGTATAGGGCATGGGCCTAATTTTTGCAGAGACAATAAATGCTGGCGTGTGCCATAGCCTTTGTGCTGAGCAAAGCCATAGCCCGGGTATTTGGTGTCATATTTAATCATCAACTGATCCCGGCTGACCTTAGCTAACACTGAGGCTAAGGCAATAGAAAATACCTTGGCATCGCCATCTACAATAGTTCGTGACGGACTGCCGGAAACAAAAGGGCCTAGCCTGGCCACGTAATCCACCAGGACATAATCCGGTTTAATTTTTAGATTAGTCACGGCTAAATTTATCGCCTGATGGTTAGCCGCCGCCACGCCAATTTTATCTATTTCTTTATTTTCTACTACACCAATAGCCCAACTGATGTTGCCTTGCGCCAAATTAAAAATAATCTGCCTGATATTATGGGTGATCATCTTGGAATCTTTAACCATCTTGTGCCAGGACTTCTTGGCAAAAGGCGCCACTACAGCCGCGGCCACCAGCGGGCCGGCCCAAGCCCCTCGGCCCACCTCGTCTACGCCAACAACAGTGCGAAAGCCCAAGCGCCACAATTTATTCTCTTGTCTTAAATTTGGCTTCATATAAAGCAGTTAAGGCTTGACAAATATACTGCTTTAGGTATCATACCAGAATACTTTAACAATCCGGTACACGGGTTTTGGTTTCTGACGTTGGGGGCGTGGAGTGATCCGCGAATCTAAGCTAGGAACTGAAATCCGATCTTAATAAAAAACGCGGCTTTGTGCCTGCCGTGCTCTATTTTTCATATAAACAAAATCAATCAAAACAAACAACAAAGGAGGTCTAAGTGACCAAGCAACCAACTATCGGCCCCAAAAATAACCATAAAATATCATGGACGATGAAATTGGCTTTTGCCTTAGCTTTTCTCCCCTTCATCTGGCTTATACTAGCTCTGGCCCTGAAACTACCCCTACCCACCGCTCCTTTCATAAACCTATCTGGCAACGAAATTCCGGAATACGTCATCTTCATGACCAACACGGCCAATAATCTGACCGGCTCGGTTTACTTTGTTCTAGCCTGCTTCACCGTCGGAATAGGACTCTTCTCTTACCTGGCGCTGGACAAGGGCTCTATCAAAAATGCCTGGCAAGATGTGGCCAAGACTTTAAAGGAAGACTTCGCTTCACTATTAAAAGACTTTACCTCTAAATTATCGGGGGACAATAAAGAGACCACGGGACAGACCAAAAAACCTAATCCAAGCTCCATAAAATAACCCATACGTAGGGTCAGAATTATAGCCCGTCGGCCGAAAAACGAAATTGCCTCATAAAGTTTCACAAAAAATAAAGAGCCCCGATGATTAGGGCTCTTTTTTTATTATTAAAACAAGCTTATAAACCAAGAGAGCGGCGTGCCACCATAATGCAACTACCGTCAGCCATGGCTTCAAGTTTTAATTCTTGGGCTTTAGCGCGAATAGCCTCGCTTTCCGCCCCAGGCTGGAACCAAACTTTCTTAAGGCCAAGCTCGGCTACTTCGTCTAACATTTTTACACCAACTTCCGGCGGCACCACAAAAATAACTACCTCTGGTTTTTGCGGCACTTCTTTTAAGGTTGGATAAATTTTAATCTCGTCAATTTCTTGGTATTTCGGATTTACACCAACAATATTAAATCCAGCATCGCTCAAGTCCTTCAAAACTCGGTAACCATACTTGGCTTGATTAGTCGTCGCCCCAACCAGGGCATAATTATACGCCTTATCAATAAAGTCTTGAGCTCTCATAGTTTAATATTTTCCCCGCGCCTCAATGGCCTGACCAATGCGCTCCAGCGCAATGACGTAGGCGGCCGTACGCAAAGGAACTTTAAGCTGCTCGGCTCGCTGCCAAATCTGCCGGAAAGCCGTGACCATTATTGGTTTGAGTTTGGCTATCACTTCCCTTTCATTCCAATAATACTGCTGTATATTTTGTACAAGCTCAAAATAAGAAACGGTAACCCCGCCAGCATTAGCAAGCACATCCGGCACGACTATTACTTTCCGCTTGGCGAGCTTTACATCAGCTTCAGGTGTAGTTGGGCCATTGGCTAGTTCAAAAACTACTTTAGCTTTTATGCGCCCAGCGTTTTTGCCTGTAATCTGATTTTCCAAGGCCGCTGGTATAAGAATAGTAACTGGCAGTTCTAATAATTGGGCATTAGTAACTGGTTTAGCACCCGGAAAATTCTTTAGCGAACCAGTTTGTTTTTTAAAGCGCTCTACTGCCGGCACATCCAAGCCTTTGGGGTTATAAATTCCGCCTTTTGAGTCCGACATCGCCACCACGTGGTAGCCAGCTTGGTGTAATAGCTGCGCCATAATGCCACCAACATTACCCATACCCTGCACTGCCACGGTAATTTGTTTAGTTTTTAATTTTAACTTGCCAATTAACTCTTCTAAAACATACATGCCTCCCTGCGCTGTTGCGGGTGTGCGGCCTTGCGAGCCGCCAAAATTTAATGGCTTGCCGGTAACTACTCCTGGCACTTTTTTGCCAACAACTCGTTCATATTCATCCCGCACCCAAGCCATAATTTGTGGTGTAGTGTTTACATCCGGCGCGGGCACATCCTGCTCCGGTCCAATAAATGGCACTAGCTTTCTAGTAAAAGCTCGAGTTAATTTTTCTAATTCAGCTTCTGATAATTTTTTTGGATCAACTGTTATTCCACCCTTAGCACCACCCAAAGGAATGCCGACCACCGCACACTTCACTGCCATCCAAAAAGCCAGGGCTTTAACTTCATCTAAATTAGTTTGAGGATGATAGCGCAAGCCGCCTTTATAAGGCCCGCGCGCTGACGAATATTGCACGCGATAACCTTCAAACACGCGGACCTCACTATTATCCATTGTTACCGGAAAAGAGAACTGTAAAATCCGCTCAGGCTTTTTTAGCTGCTCTATGATAGCAGACGGAATCTTAGCGTAGCTAGCCGCTTGTTTTAATTGCTTTAAAGCATTGGCAAATACAGACATAATAAAAAATCAAATATTAAAATTTAGCTGCGGCTGGATCAGTCGGTGTGGCGAGGGTGGTTGGTTTTTTAGACAAACCCCAATCAATCGTTACCCCTCTAAACCCTCTCACTTTTTGCAAATATTCATAAGCCTTAAGGGCGGCAGTAGCGCCCCAACCAGCAGAAATAATAATTTGCTTGTGACTAATATTGGTAATATCCCCGGCACCAAAAATCCCTGGTTCGCTAGTTTCGGCATTCAAATTTATCTTGATCTGCTTGCGTTCATCCAGCTCCACTAGCCCCTCAATAATCTTGGAATTAACCACAAAACCAACTTCAATAAAAATGCCATCAATGGTAATTTCTCTGATCTTATTTTTATCAGCTACGTCTGTGATTGTGGCACTTTTAACTAACTTTTCTCCTTTGATTTCCTTAACTTCGCTATTTAAGATGAGTTCAATTTGCGGGTGTTGTTTTAGCTGATCTATCAAAACCGCTTCCCCATTAAACTTTTCACTACGATGAATTAAATAAACTTTCGGACACAATTTAGCCAGTAACAAAGCAGCGTCCACCGCGCTGTTGCCCCCACCAACCACCGCTACGGTTTTACCTTTAAAAAGCGGGGCATCACACGTGGCACAGTAGGATACTCCCCGACCACTAAATTCAGTTTCACCCGGCACACCCAAATGCCGGTGCGTCAGGCCATAAGCCAAAATTAAACTATGACCAATATAAGTGGCGATGTTGGTCCGAACATGAAAATTAGGCTTATTTGATTCATCCATAACTTTTTTTACTTCCATGACTTCGGCCATAGCAAACTCAGCGCCAAACTTTTCCGCTTGGCTTTTAAAATTGTTCATTAATGTTGGCCCATCTACTACCCCTAACCCGGGATAATTTTCAATTTCGTTGGTGGTAGCGGCTTGACCGCCAATATCCTGCGACACTACCAAAGTATGCATCGCCCGACGAGTCGCATAAAGAGCAGCGGTCATACCAGCTGCTCCTCCACCAATAATAATTACATCGTAAATCTTATTCTCGGCCATAAAATTTAAGCTAAATGCTTTTCCAGGGCTGATTTTAGTGTCTCCTTGGCCTGCACACCAACAAAATGTTCCACTACCTGACCAGCCTTAAATATGGCCAAGGTTGGGATAGATAAAATGCCATAATGAGAGGCGACTGAGGAGGCCTCATCAACATTTAGTTTGCCAACTTTGGCTTTGCTAGCATCTATCTCGCTAGCCAAATCTTCTATAATCGGCCCTTGGATGCGGCAGGGTCCGCACCAGGGTGCCCAAAAATCAACCAAAACCGGCACGGCTGACTTTAAAACTTCAGCTTCAAAATTTTGCTCGGTCAATTCTACTTCCGCCATATAAATTTAAACTAATTATTAACTAGTTAATTTTAAGTTATCTTGAACAATTGGGCCACTGTCTTTTCTAAATCCTTAAAGCGTGGGCTGTCTGTTTGCCCTAAGCACCCCTGGGCCTCGGCTTCTAACAGCATGGTGCCAAGCCGGGAAAGAGAGGCCCGGGCCGCGATTATTTGCTGGAGTAATTCATCACAACGCCGACCATCATCATACATCTTTTTCAAAGACAAAACCTGCCCCTCAGTTCGGTTTAACTGGTCTTGTATGGCTTTTGGGTCGCAAGATTGATTATCCATATGCTATATACTAGTATCCAGTATATAGTAGCATGATTATTCTGTCAAGATTGGCTAATCTTAGTTATTTTACGACGCTTAAGTTCCACGTGGAACAAATTAAAAAGTTCACCCTGGCGAATTAGGTGAACTTCAAACGATGGCTGGTCTTCGCTATTGTGTTACCTGCAACCAGTGATAGGTCCGGGCCGATCGCCAACCGACACATTCAGCCATCGTAATATTGTATTTGGGTACTTGGTGGACCGTACCGGACTTGAACCGGTGGCCTCTTCCATGCCATGGAAGCGCTCTACCAGCTGAGCTAACGGCCCACTAAATACCCAAATTAAGAAAGGCAAGTTTATTTTAAGTTGAGTTCAAATATAGTCAATGCCTAAATTGACCATTATTGTTCCATGTGGAACAATTTCTTAATAATACCTAGTAAAACATATGCAGGAAAAACTATGGTTGCGTCTACTATTCTGGAAAAACGGAGTGGTTCATTAATTAAACGGAATAGCCATTCCAAGCCTATGATCCTGAGCCACCTAGGCGCCCATGGGGTACTGCCACTTAAATAATCAAAAGTTCCCCCCACACCCATACCAATCTTTACTGATAATTGCTTGAGGTGGTCTACTAGCCACAATTCCTGTTTAGGGTGACCAAAAGCTAATAGCAAAACATCTGGCTTGACTTCATTTATTTTTTTAATAAGATCATTGGTTTCACCATCTGAAACCCCTGTCTCATATTTCTTAATTTTTAAGCCAGAATATCGTCCAACTATGTTTATATTGCTGTATTTTGAGCTAAAATATTGCGTCGTTTTATTTAAAATATCTTCTGTACTACCAGCTAAAAATACTGAATATCTTTGTTTTCCTGAGTCTTTCACTATAGCTTCTACTAAGTCTACCCCAGTTACTCGGCCCTTTATTATTGGCTGGCCCATCAAATAAGAAGCCAGGATAACGCCAACCCCGTCTGCCAAAACTAAACTTGCTCCAGCTACTACTTGTCGGTACTCAGGATGGCGTCTAGCCTCCAGGAGTATTTCTGGATTAGCAGTTACCACTAAATGCTGCCCGCCAGAAAGCCTTAACTCATTTAAACGAGCTAGGGTTTCAACTAATGAAAGGTCAGCAATATTAATACCAAAAAGTTTGAGCATAGTTGGTGGACCTAGGGAGAATCGAACTCCCGTCTCCGCAATGCGAATGCGGCGTATTACCACTATACTATAGGCCCGTGGTGCCCCCGAGAGGAATCGAACCTCTATCCCCGCGTTAGGAGTGCGGAGCTCTATCCATTGAGCTACGAGGGCATAGCGCTGGAAAAAGTCCTCGCCTTTTATATTATACTCGCCCCAGAGTGTCTGGTGTTTGCCAGATCTATCAGGGGCAAGTGAGAACTATTTAAGTTAAAACCAGATTAGCTGAGAGCTTAATCAAAGGCCAGGAATTGCTCGGCTAATTTAGTAAAAATCCCTTGGGTACTCTCAAAATACCAGAGGGCGGTTATCAAGATACCCATAAGCACAATAAGCACTAGGAGTATCTTGAAATCACGCTTAACATAAGGTTTAGTATCGTTCATATCTTTGACGTATTATCCTTAACATACTACAATAGCGGTGATTTTCCTAATTATTTTTTTGCTTATACTATGTTTAAAGCTGACATTAATTCCGGCGCCGAAACTTTAATTGGTCCATCGGTCCATGTCAAGGGTGATTTTAAAAGTCAGGGCAATGTGCAAATTGAAGGACAGGTGACTGGTACTATTCAAACCAGTGGTAATTTACGGATAGGTGAGCAGGCCAAAATAAATGCTAATATCAATGCGGCCAATGCTTTTGTAGCCGGCGTTATCAAGGGTAATGTCTTGGTGACCGAGCGTTTGGAACTTTCGGCTAAGGCAAAAATTGACGGTGATATTAATACCAAAATCTTGGTAATAGCGGAAGGCGCTCAACTAAATGGCCGCTGCCAAATGAGCGGCATTTCTATAGCCGAGGTAACTGCTAAAAATAAAAAAGATAAGGCCTTACCCACAGCGGAAGTTTAAACTGGCGATTTTAATTAGCCAAAGTCTTTTTGGCTTTCAGAATTTTTTAAATGCCTTACTTTTATTTATACGACAGCTACCTACAAGACCGCAGTTTTGCCTCGGTCCTGATCAAGCTGGAAACCACCCTGACTGACCTTGGTATCCAAGGCCGGGTTGGGCGGTTAACCTTGTTAAAAAGCGTTAATGATCTGGTAGATGGGGCGGTGCGTGACGGGGCGGATACGATTGTGGCTGTAGGAAATGATATTACTTTAAGCCAGGTGGCCCAGGCAGTGATTAAACATAATAAAATCACGGTCGGTTTTATTCCTTTGGGTACACAAAACCAGACGATTGCCCCTTTGCTTGGCATACCTTTGGGGATCTTGGCCTGTCATGTGCTTTCCAGCCGAATAGTTGAGGAATTATCTGTGGGTAAGATAAATAATCAATACTGGCTGCAATCAATTACGATTGAAGGCTCCCCTTTGTTGGAATGCGAACGCAGCTATGAAGTGAATTTGGAATCGCCTCATTCTATAAAAATTTGTAACCTGGATAGCTGGAAAGAAAATAAGGAAAGTTTACCCCAAGGCAAGGGGCAATTAGTAGCCGTATTAACACCAGCTAGGGGCGGGGGCTTTAAGTTTTTTAAACAATCTCAAACTAACGCCAGTTCCTTGCCAATACGCGAGCTTAAATTAAGTTCAACAGATGACGAATTACCTTTAATTGTAGACAACTATCGAACTCTAAAAACACCAGCAGTTATTACTGTGGCAACTCAGAAATTGCGGCTGATTGTCGGCAAAAAACGCTTGATTTAAAAAGAGGCTAATTATTTAGCCTCTTATTTTTATATATCTTCTGCTTCTATACTGAAGCGGTTGTTAACGTGGTGAAAAAAACGGTGTGATAGTATTAAGTGCCCACCACCACACTGGCACCTGGCGCGCTCCCAATAATTAAGCATATTATAGTTTATAAACACCTCAATAGGAATTTTTATTCCTTTGATTTGTCTAAAAAATGTGAATGGTTTATCCGGATGCACAAAGAGAGAAAAATTCACCAGGTGATAGAGTTCATCCTCTGTTACTTCACGACCACTTTTAAGAATATATTTGTTTGTTTCCATTTTTCACCTCCTTTTTAACGATGGATGCGTTGATTTTTGTAATAACAATTAAGTTCGCCACAGACCAAACACCTGTCTTCTTCCCGATATTTATTAATTTTGGCTATCAGGTACTGCTCAACCTCCCATTTCAAACATGTCTCGGGGCTAGAGAATGTTTGCACTTTAATTAGTTTACCCCCCTCGCGCTGCTCAATGTGCTCGAACGGCAGATTAGGATTTTTCTTGTGAAACTCATCCATAATAGCCCAAAGCTCTTCCTCGCTAACCTCTCGGTTATCAGGTAGAAAATATTTAATATTTTCCATAATTCACCTCCAATAAAATTGTTAAAGAACAAAACAAAAACCCCGCGGCTGCGGGGTTTTATTTACTTAACGTGTATTGATAATTACCAACACCTAAACTCAACCCGCAGCGCATATTGCTCCAGGCTGTTCCGACGGTTGAGTTGGATAGATAAGTTCATAGTTAATCTAACTTAACAAAATTATAGCTTTTGGTCAATTTAAACAGTGGGTTCTGGCACTAAATTGGCCTGATTGCTGGCTTTGGCTAAATCCTGGCTGAATGAATCCGCCACCGTCATCTCTTTAATTGAAATGCTCACTACTTGGGCTGGTGAGATTAATAATTTTTCGCCCCATAATTTTACCAAAGGCAGGGCCGAGCTGACTTGATAATATTTTATTTGCCGGCCGGAAGGTTCAACCTCCACCCCAACCACTCGCCCCAGGTGCTTACCAGCCACGGTGTTAACTGGCAGATTTATCACATTAACTGCTTGGGTTATCATGTTTCTTAAAGGTTAAATATTGCTGGCCAATGGTGAGTAAAGTATTCACCAGCCAATAAAGCATTAAGCCACCGGGCAGGGTAAAGCCAAAAACCACGGTCATGGTTGGCAACATGTATTTCATCTGTTTATTCATCATCGCCGCCATGTTCTCATCTTGTGAGCCAGGTACAGCGGCTGGCGATTTGGTAGTTACTAACATTTTGGTCTGCCAAAACTGAGCTAAGCCAGTAATTACTGCCAAAGGAATACTGCGCCCAGCCAAATGCCAAAACCCAAATAAAGTATCATTGAGGTGGCCAGGGTTGGTAATAAAAGGGTAGAGCCACTCCAGGCTGCCCGAATTCAATCCACTCCTAAAAACCTGGAACAAGGCGATTAAAAATGGCAGCTGTATTATTAAGGGTAAACAAGAAGAGAGTGGGCTCACACGCTCTCGCTGGTAAAGTTGCATTAGTTCCTGGGCCAATTTGTCTTTTTGATCCTTATATTTAGCCTTGATCTCAGCCACCTGCGGCTGAAGTCTTTGCATGGCCTTTTGCGATTTCAGAGTTTGTTGGGATAGTGGCCAAAGTATCAGCTTAATCAAGACTGTTAGAACAATAATGGCAATGCCCATATCACCCCCCACCAGGTTATATATAAAAACCAGCAAATTAAGCAGGGGTTGATAAAAAATTGTTTGCCAAAGCCAAACCATATAATTAAATCACTGGGTCATAACCACCCCGAGCTACCGGATGGCAACGACCAAGCCTTTTAAGACCAAGCCAAATACCTTCGCTTAGCCCGTGTTTCATAATCGCTTGTTTGGTGTATTCTGAACAAGATGGATAAAAACGGCAACCGGCTTGGGGTAATAAAATTCGCCCCCAACCATGATCAGGGGATAGGGTGCGCTGATATAAGGTTAATAACAAAACAGCGCCTTGTCGGCTTAATAATTTTATTTTATTAATAATGGATTCAACCATAGTTTATTTGAGCTTGGCTATTAAACCTTCAATTTCTCTATTAAGCTCTTGATAAGTTAGGTTTTTTATTGCTGGTAGAGCTGTAATAATCACATTATAGCCTTTAACTGGTAACAATTGGCGCTGTTGCCGCAAACAAGCCCATAGTCTACGCTTATAAAGATTTCTTTTGGTGGCTAAATTGGATATTTTTTTAGAAACCACCACCGCCACTCGGGTTGGTTCTGATTTTAACCTTAAATAGGCCAATTGTGCCACTGAGGTCTTAAAACGCCGGCCATGCCGATAAATATTAAGAAAATTGTGCTCACCTGACAGCCTGGCGATAACAGGCGACATAGTTTAAACACTTACACGACGGCGGCCTTTTTGGCGACGGCTCTTTAAGATGCGGCGACCACTGGCAGTAGACTGTCGGTGACGAAAGCCGTGCTTTTTAAGGCGCCTGGCTTTTTTAGGCTGGTAAGTACGTTTTGGCATAATATGCTTAAATTATTGATCTTTAATAATAACAACCAACTAACTATAACAAGCGAGACCTTTTGGGTCAAAGTTTAATCATTTAAAAAATGTATCCACATGTCATCAACAATTTATAAACACCTCATAGCTAAACTGACAATTTACAAAGAGGTGATTTACAGTTATAAAAACTACACCACACTTTTGTTTTATTCAAACTACCACCGACAGATACTATGACAAACCAAGAACTTTGGCGCTCCGCCTTGGGTGAATTAGAACTTTTAATTAGTAAGGCTAATTTTACTACTTGGTTTAAAAGTACCAGTATTGCTTCTTTTGAAAACGGGCGGGTTATTGTCTCAGTGCCTAACGCCTTTACCAAGGCCTGGCTAGAAAATAAATACCACACTTTTATCATGAAGGCTTTGCAAAACATTAGTGGTAATACCATTAAGGACATATCTTATCAGGTAGAGCTGGTGACGGTTGAGGCGGTTGATAAACCAGCCTCAATTAAAATCACTAGTCCAAGTGAGTCGGTAATGAGTTTTGGACTTAATCCGCGCTATACCTTTTCTACTTTTATTGTTGGCAAAAGCAACGAACTGGCCCGAGCGGCCGCCTTAGCGGTGGCGGATAATCCTGGACAAGTCTACAATCCTTTATTTTTATATGGTGGTGTGGGTTTGGGTAAAACCCACTTAATGCAAGCAATTGGTCATGAAATAATAAAGAAATTCCCCGGTAAAAAAGTGATCTATGTTCCATGTGAAAAATTTACCACGGAATTTATTCAGGCTATTGGTAGCGGCAAAATGGAAAAATTTAAGGCCACCTACCGCTCGGTTGATGTTTTGTTGGTTGATGATATTCAATTCCTTTCTGGCAAAGAAGGTACTCAGGAGGAATTTTTTCATACTTTCAACACCCTACACCAGGCTAATAAACAAATAGTTATCAGCTCTGACCGCCCACCCAAAGCCATTCATTCCTTAGAAAACCGCTTAATTTCGCGTTTTGAGTGGGGTATGATCGCTGATATTGCCAGCCCCGACCTAGAAACCAGAACGGCTATTTTGGAGCTTAAATGTCAAGAACGCAACTACCGGCTTGATCGTGAAATTATTAATTACCTAGCCAACACCGTCCAAAATAATATTAGGGAGTTGGAAGGCGCCCTAAACCGAATAATTGCTTACCATCAACTTAATAATCAGCCACCAACCTTGGTTTTGGTTCAAGAACTGATGGTTAATCTTCATTCTACTAACAAATATGGGGCTAATTTAACTAGCAAAAAAATACTGAATATTGTGGCTCAATATTATGATATTACTATGGAGGATTTGGTGGGGGTAAGTCGCAAGAAAAATTTGGTTGTTCCCCGACAAGTATCTATGTATTTGATGAGGGAAGAATTAAAATCTTCTTTTCCCACAATTGGCAATGAACTGGGGGGGAGAGACCACACCACCGCCATGCATGCTTGTAATAAAATTCAAGTGGTTTTAAAGGATGATAATAAAATACAACAAGATATACACAACCTCAAACAACAATTAGCCAACACTTAGTTTTCCCCTTTTAATAATTTACTTTCTGCACAGCTTGTTCAACAAACAAAAACTACTATACCCTTTGTTTATAAATTAAATTTTATTTTTCAACATTTACACACCCCCTACTACTATGAAATTCTTCTGTACTAAAGAAAATATTAATAATGGCTTAGCCCTAGTTGGGCACGTTGCTACCAAAAGCACCAGCTTACCAATATTAAATAATATCTTATTAAAAACTACCCCCGGGGGGCTACAACTAACCGCCACCAACCTAGAAGTAGCAATAACAACAATAATTAGGGGAAAAACCGAAGGTGAAGGAAACATAACGGTTCAGGGTAAATTATTAATTGAGGCCGCCGCCCTATTACCAGACGATAAAGTAGAATTATTGGTGGATAATGGTTCCCTAACAATTACTTGTGGGCGAAGTCGTACAGTTATAAAAGGGGCACCAGCTGAAGATTTTCCAGTAATACCTCAAATTAATGGTGGAAATAAATTTATCATACCAACCCAAAAATTAGCTGAAGCGGTTTCGCGGGTTGTTTTTACAGTTAATCCTGATGAGGGCAGGCCAGAAATAAGTGGTGTATTTTTAGGTAATGTTAGCAAAAAAACTGTTTTAGTTGGAACAGACAGTTATCGCTTAGCGGAGAATACCCTAGGGGAAAGCAAGAACATTATTCAACCAGAGGGGTTAATTATTCCACTGCGAACAGCCCAAGAAGTGGGACGAATCAGCCAATCGTCAGACATTGAACAAATTGAGGTGGTGTTGGGGGATAATCAAGTTTTGTGGCAAATAGGTGAAACACAAATTATATCGCGCCTAGTTTCCGGACAATATCCTGATTATTTACAAATAATACCCAAAGAATTTAGTACAACCGCCAAACTTAATCGCGAAGCCCTACAACAAGCAGTTAGGGCAGCCAGCCTATTTGTTCGCAGCGGAATTAATGATGTGCGCCTTAAATTTAAAGTGTCAGACAAAACAGTTTTGGTATCATCTACTAATAGCCAGCTAGGAGAAAACACCACAGAGGTGGGTGCAGAAATTGATGGTGAAGAAACAGAAGTAATATTTAATTATCGTTATTTATTAGATGGTTTATCAGTTATTCCGGGCCGAGAAATAAAAATTAAGGTGGCGGGACCAAATAGCCCAAGCTTATTTGAGCCCAAAGACGGTACTGACTATAGATACTTGATAATGCCGATCAGACAATAATTAGAAAAGGCATATAAAAATACCGGGCCGCGGCCCGGTATTTTTATAATCATACTAGTTATTAATTTCTACGGTGACTTTTGGTCCCGGGCTAGAATAATTATTAAAATCTGTTAGTACTAATGATAAGGTGTAGGTGCCTGGTGGATTTGGTGGCCAAGTAAAATTAATATTTGAACTCGGATTAGTTATTACCCCCAACCAACGAGAAGCTTCATTTTTTGGCTTTAAATAAAGATCAACCTGTTTTAATTGTTGAGGCTGGTCTAGTTCAATATTAATTTCAAATGGCATATCCCC
>Ga0076198_127_pt1 | contig 13388 bp, 9 predicted proteins | sample RifGroE1_FD_67804 | JGI IMG/M metagenome (GOLD analysis project Ga0076198, IMG submission 67804) | Parcubacteria bacterium GW2011_GWE1_43_8
GATTGTGAGAGTATATTTATTCCCACTATAGTCATGATACTGATAATAACTACGGCACAAGCGGTTAATAATAGTTGCTTGTTCATTATTAGTACTCCTTTTTTGTTTTTGATTAAATTCATTCCCACTACCCTGAAGGAGAATTGGTATACCTTTGCCCCTGCCTACCGGCAGGCAGGCGAAGGCGATATACCGACGAACAGACTTGAGCGGATCACTAGTTTTCACCAATGAACGGCTGTGACTATTCGCTTCTCCCCTCCATAGGATGGTGGGAACGAAGTACGACTATTGAGCGCTCCGCGCTCATCCGCCGTGGCGGATGGCTGACGAAACAGCCATTTTTAAAGAACTTAAATAACATATAAACATAGCGCATTTGGGGGATTTTGTCAAGCCTTGAGGAACAAGGCTTAAACCAGCGCTAAGTTGATATAGTTCTACATTAGTCATATGTTGGTTTATGCTCATTTTTTTGTTGTCGTCAAAAGTGTCCGGCCGAACCATTTTGACGGAGATAGTAGCACATCACATGGCAATACTGCAGGTGGTACGTTTATGTCCGGCCGGACATAAACGTACCATTTATAAAAACTGTAAGCTTGTTGATAATTTAGAATTGGCATGAGCAATCAACTTAATCAATACACAAAACCCTAGCAGGATGCTTGGGTTTTGTAGTCTTATTTTCGATTCGAAATTCTTTATTCAACTTTCTTGCGTTTAGGCTTTTTGGCTTTTTTCTTTAACAGTTCAATGGCATCTTCCAGCGTTACAGTTTTGGGATCAGAATCACGGGGGATAGTGGCATTGATTTCACCATCAGTTACATAAGGGCCAAAACGTCCGGCCTTAACTGAAATTTCCGTATCTGTTTTAGGGTTTTTCCCTAAGACCGCAATCGTTCCGCTTTTGGGTAGTTCAGTTCTGAATATTTCCAAGGCCCGTTCCAGAGTGATAGTTAAAACATCATCCGGTTCTTTAAGTGAGCGATAGCCATCACCTCTTTTTACATAAGGGCCAAATCTGCCCAAACCAGCCAACACTTCTTCACCGGTTTCAATATCAGCACCTAAAGAACGCGGCAGTTCTATAAGTTTTAAAGCTTGCTCCAAGGTTAATTCGTCAGCGGTTAGCGAGCGGGGTATAGCCGCGAATTTTGGCTTCTCTTTATCAGTGCCATTACCCAGCTGAATATACGGGCCATAGCGCCCTAACTTAACCTTGATATCCAAACCAGTCTTTGGGTCAGTGCCGATTATTCTTTCTTTATTAACATCACTGCGTTTAACCTCTTGTTCCTTGGTCGTCAGGTGCTCTTTAAAAGGTTCATAGAATTCGCGTATTACTGGTACCCACTCGGTTTTACCTTCGGCAATGTCGTCAAGTTCGCCCTCTATTTTGGCAGTAAAAGCATAATCAACCACTTCAGGGAAATGTTCTACTAATAAATCGCTTACTAGGAAAGCCAAATCAGTTGGTTTTAATCGTCGCAGGAATCGTTCCACATAGCCACGGGCGATAACTGTGCCAATAGTTGGTGCATAAGTGGAAGGCCGGCCAATGCCGTAGCTTTCCAAAGCCTTAACTAGAGTAGCGTCCGAATAGCGCGCTGGTGGTTCAGTAAAATGTTGTTCAGGTGTAAGGGAGACGAGCTTTACTTTATCGCCTTCTTTTACTTCGGGTAAAAGCGAATCTTCCCTTTTTTCCTGCCAGACCTTTAAGAAGCCATCAAATGTCAGCCTGGAACCAGTGGCTCGGAAAGTAGCGCGTCCGCCAGCAATATTTACACCGATACCATCAAATTCAGCCTCAGGCATTTGGCTGGCCACCGCCCGCCGCCAAATAAGATTGTACAATCGCCATTCTGGAGTTTTCATATCAGCTTTAACGGCATCAGGGTGGCGATTGATATCAGTTGGGCGAATGGCTTCGTGGGCTTCTTGGGCATTTTTTGATTTAGTAGCATAGCGCCTAGCACCATTAGCATAATTTGAACCGAATTCCTGACTGATGTAAGTTTGTGCTTCGTGCAAAAACTTTTCTGCTAGATTAGTGGAATCGGTGCGCATGTAGGTGATTAAACCTACTGAGCCTTCGGACAATTCAATACCTTCATACAGCCGTTGTGCCAGCATCATAGTCTGCGTGGCTGAGTAACCTAAACGTCGGTTGGCATCTTGTTGCAGAGTGGAGGTGATATAAGGCGCTAGGGGAGAGCGCTTAGTTTTCTTTTGTTCCACCTCAGCTACTTGCCAGGCGGGTACATTATTTAATTCATCAACTATATTCTTCGCTGAAGATTCATCAGTGAAGGCAAATTTATCTACCGTTTTGCCATCTAAATTTTGCAAGAGAGCGGGAAATTCTTTTTTATCAGCGGCAAATTGAGCAGTAATACTCCAGTATTCCTGTTTGTTAAAAGATTGAATTTCGCGTTCCCGTTCCACAATTAGCCTAACCGCCGCTGATTGCACCCGGCCAGCCGACAGCCCGCGCGCCACTTTTTTCCATAAGAAAGGCGAAAGTTCGTAGCCAACTAGCCGGTCAAGCACGCGCCGGGCTTGCTGGGCATTAATTAAGGAAATATCAAGTTCGCGCGGTGATTCTAAGGCCTGACGTACAGCATGTTCGGTTATTTCATGGAAAGCAATCCTTTTTAGTGGTGCGGATGTCTTATTTAATATATGGGATAAGTGCCAGGCAATGGCTTCGCCTTCACGGTCTTCGTCAGTTGCCAGATAGATAATGGAAGCTTTTTTAGCTTGAGCCTTGAGTTCACTAATGGCCTTTTTTGCCCGCGGCGGCTCAATATATTGGGGGGTGAAATCATGCTCCACATCCACGCCTAATTTTGATTTAGGCAGATCACGCACGTGCCCGTAAGATGAGGTGACAGCGAATTCTGAACCCAAAAAACGGCCAATGGTTCTGGCTTTAGTCGGGGATTCAACAATTATTAAATTTGTTTCCGGCATTTACTTATAAATAACTCAACACTAAACAAACTTGTTTATAGCATACAAGTATTAAATTTGGCAATGTTATTAAGTTTTTGCCAGATTATTTTAGCCGTCGGTATCGCCCGCTGCCTTCATCTTTTAAATAGCCTTTTAACTCAAGTAAAGTCAGGCCGGAAGTCAGGTTGCTGGCTGGTAAATTAAGCAATCGGACCAAAGTTTCCAAGTGAGTTGGCTCGTACGGCAATTTTTCCAGCAGGCTTTGTAAATCAGCTGTCAGGGGCTCCCGGGCAGCAGTTGTTTCTGCTTTTAAACCAAAGGCTGACAAAACATCACTGGCCTCAGTAATTAAATGAGCTCCTTGTTTAAGCAGTTCGTTGGTACCAACAGAAGCGGGCGAGGTGGCGTTACCAGGCACAGCAAAAACTTCCCGATTTGCTTCTAGGGCGTGTTTGGCTGTCAGCAGTGCACCAGAAGTTTTAGCTGCCTCAATCACGATTGTACCTTGAGCCAGGCCGGCAATAATGCGATTGCGAAATGGAAAATTCTGTTTTAAGGGAGCAGTCTGTGGTGGAAATTCTGAAATCCATAAGCCACCCTTATCTAGAATTTCATTCGCTAGCTTATGATTAGCTGAAGGATAAATTTGATCCAAGCCCGAAGCCATGACCGCCGCAGTTTTTCCACCAGCTTCAATCGTAGCTTTATGAGCAGACGCATCTATACCATAAGCCAAGCCTGAAATTATAGTTACCCCAACTTGCGCTAGAGTGTTTGCAATTTCGCGGGCCATTGTCAGCCCATAGCTAGTGGCTCGGCGGCTACCAACAATTGCTAAACAAAGATTTTCTAAAATCTTTAAGTCGCCGCGGATAAATAACAAAGCCGGCGGATCATAAATTTCTTTAAGCAACTTAGGATAAATTGGATCAGCTATCGTCACAACTTCTAGTTGCAGTTTCTCTATTTCCTGATAGCTCGCGGCCACATCTATTTTTTGCCGGTGGGCAATAATAGCCTGAACCAGACTGGTTTCCAGGCCAGCTTGTTTAAGTTCGCCCGCGCTAGCTTGCCAAGCTTCGGCCATAGTAGGGAAGTGTGAACGCAGTAAAGCAAAGCCCTTTGGCCCCAATTTAGGCAATCTCGCGAAAGCTACATAATAGGCTGAATTTTGATTTCCACTTGACATAAGTTTTTGGGCAATGTAGATATGTATATGCTGTAACCTTGGTGGCAGTTAAGCTACCAGGCCAGTAATCTAAAAGTATTAACATAAATTATCCATATCTAGCAAGTGGATAGTTTTAAAGGATTAAATTATGCAAAAATTTGATGATGAAGATAATTATGGTGTTTTTAATCCCCCAGAAGGGATTAAAAAATATCCAGAGCAATGCCCCAAATGTTTAGGCCCGAGTCTTGATAATTCTGAAATCTGTCCAAACTGTGGAATTGATTTTAATGATCTTGAACCAGAAAAGTCTGAGTCTGATGCTCAAAACAAGATCAGCCAACAAGACCAAAATGATGATAATGTTCCTTTATCAGATATAGAAGCTGGCGGTGACGAAGGGCTATAAATAATTTTTAGTGTGCAGTAAACACTCCACTTTAAAGTTGAGTGTTTTTAGTTTTGTAGTAACTTTAGACTTTGCTTAAGCCATGGTATCCAAGCGCCGGCGGCCAATGGGTGTTCGGCTTGCCAAGTTGATTCCACTTTGTGCCAATTATCATCAAATTCAGTCAGGCGCTCAATTAATTCTGGTGCAGGAGTTTCTAAAAATCTAATAGAGAATTTGCCTTGCTGTTCTTGGTGCCAACAAGTGACTTCTTGCAGCCTAGCAACTTCGGCTAATAATTTTATTTCCAGCAGAGTCAGCAGATTTTTAAATAATCTATCAGTTTTATCTTCGTTTAGTGGTCGGCCAATAAGTTCTTGGGCAGTTGATAACAATTCAGACGGCTCGCGAATACTAGCCAAGCGCTGATAAAGATTAATGCGCGCCTCTTCGGCTGGTACCAGTTCGGGTAAGATCCTACCTTCGAGCGGCAGAGTCAACCTAACCTCTGGAATGTTTGGTAATTGTTGGCCTGAACGTTGTTCGGCAATAGCGTCCGCTAGCATTTGTCCATAAAGATGCAAACCAACCGCGGATACCTGGCCGTGTTGTTGATAGCCTAAAATTGCACCAGCACCCCTTAATTCGAGATCACGCAAAGCTAAGCTCAGTCCGCCGCCAAGCTCTTCGGTTTGAGCTAAGGCTTCCAGTCTTTTTTCAGACACGGCGGTTGGTTTGCTGGTAGTTAGAAAATAAGCATAAGCCTGAACCAAGCCTCGCCCCACCCGGCCTTTCAGCTGGTATAAATCAGCTAAGCCGAATTTTTGTGTATTTTCTACTATTAAAGTATTAACATTAGGCAAATCTAGGCCATTTTCAATAATTGAAGTAGCTAGCAAAAGTTCCAGTTCACCATTATCAAAGGCGCGCATGGTGGCAGCAACTTGCTGGGGAGATTTTTGGCCATGCACTATTCCTATTTTGAGTTTAGGAAATATATTTTTTAATACACTGGCAGCTGCGGGCAAGTCTTTAACCCTGGGCACCAGGTAAAAAATTTGCCCATATCTATCAAGCTCGTGGCTTATTGCTTGTTTAATAATATCTTCATGTCGTGAACTGAAAATCATTTTAACCGCCTGTCGGCCAACCGGGGGGCTTAAAATAATGGAAAGATCCCTAAGGCTTGAGACCGCTAAATTGAGAGTACGGGGAATCGGTGTGGCTGATAAAGCCAAGACATGCACTGAGGGTTTGAGCGCTCGTAATTTTTCTTTTTGCTTCACCCCAAAGCGCTGTTCTTCATCTATTATCAGCAGACCCAAATGATTGAATTTAACATCATCAGTCAGCAGACGATGGGTGCCAATTATTAAATCAATTTTTCCCGAAGTTAAGGCTACCAAAGTTTGCTTTATGCTTGAGGTTGTTTGCGCCCGAGAAACCAGCCCGATTTTTATACCATAACTGGAGAGTCTGGCTGAAAATGTATCAAAGTGTTGTTGGGCTAAGATTGTGGTTGGGGTTAACACCGCAACTTGACAACCATTGAATACAGCGCGGGCACTGGCTCTGATGGCTAATTCAGTTTTGCCAAAACCAACATCACCGCAGATCAACCTATCCATTGGTTGATGGCCAGATAAATCAGCCCCAATTTCAGCCCAGGTTTTTAATTGATCTGGCGTGAGCGGATAAGCAAAAGTAGAAGCAATAAGTTCTTCTTCCGGAAAAGATTGCCAGGGTTTAATCTGCGCTACATGACGTTTAGCATAAAGGTTGAGCAGTTCGCGGGCGAGGATGGCAGTTTCGGCCTTAACTTTTTTTTGCACCCCGAACCAATGAGCGCTGGAAAGTCGTTCCAGAGGAGGATGAGGTGACCCTAGGTAGTGAGATAACCTGTCGGTGTGCTCGATTGGTACAAAAAGTTTGTCGCTGGCGGCATATTCAATCAGGAAATATTCACGAGGGTTACCGTCCTGGATTTTTTCAGTCAGACCACCAAATCGTCCGATGCCGTGATCAATATGTACCAGATAATCGCCCGTCCGGAGTTTGGCATAAGAGGCTAAGGAGCGCCGGTAAAATTTGCGGCTGCTGCCATAGAGCTCATGATCGGTTAGGTAATGAGTCTGGGAAGCTTTATCAGTAAAACCAGTCAGACATTCGGCCGCCCCGGCAGTAATTTCAACCATAGCTGGCAAGGGAATATCTGCTGGCAGATTTTTAAGCAGACGATACGGCGCAGCTGACAGTAGAATTACCTTTTCTTCAGTATTTTTTGTTTGTAACCAGCGGGAAAATTCCAGCCATTGTTTGGCAAATAAAGGAACCGGATTAAAGAGTTTGTTAGTGGCAGTTGGCCTAATAGTCAGTTGCCGCTGATGCCCAGGCAAGAAATTTTCCGGCAAGCCTATTAGGGTATGGTCAGGTGAGATAAAATTTGCCAACGAACTAGTGGACTTGGGTGCCAAGTTATGGGGTAATATTTTTACGACAGATAATACCTGTTTAGCTAAACCGGATTCAAGAACCAGCTCTTCAATTTTTCATCTGCAGTTGAGATTATTAAAGTGCCGCCATGTTTTTGGTACCAGCCCGGCCGATCAGGCAAGGGCCCGGGTTCAAAACCAGCGGCTAAGAGCTTATTTAAAACTTGAGATGGTTTTATTACTTCATTTACTTTAAGTTCAATTGTATTTTGTTTAATTTCATCAGCTGACGACAGGGCTAGATTTAAGTGTTCCTGAGCTACTAAAAGCAGAATTAATCTTTCTTTTTTATCTAAAGTCAACCAGGCAGTGAAGTCCTGAGGAAAAGTATAAATCAAAGGTTTATTAGGCAGGATGTCAGCAAAAACAGAGAACCAAAAATCAGCCAGTTTCTTGGCTTGGCTAAGGTCACGATGAGAAGGTAAACACCAAACTACGCCCCCGGCAAGGTTTGACGGGGGGAGGTGAGCGATCAGGAAGGCTTGAGCTGTTAGGTTAGTCGGCAGGCTAAGCTGGCTGAATAAGCTGTTCTTTAGTTTGTCTGGCAACTTAGCTGACCAGAGCTCTTTATGCCCGATCATCTTGACATTTTTAGTGGTCGGTGCTAGGATGGGCGTGCTCACAAAATTTTAAACCTAGTTAAAAATTTTTTTCGGCGTATTTTAGTCTACTTGCCAGTGGCTGACACTTGTGACCCCTCCTTAACAAGCGTTAGTCTGTAAAGACAGGGGGCAGTATAAAATTAGTGCTCCCTGGCACTGGTGAGTAGGCTTAAGTACACCACCAGTCCCTGTTTTTTAGGGGCTTTTTATTTTTCTTTGTTTTTAAGGCTGGCCGAGGCAATGCCATCGGTTAAAGCCAATTTTAATAAATCTACAGTTTTAGAAATACTATCAGCAATAAAGGTAGCTACTATGGTATCAGGCTTGGTTAAAACAAAATTATCAGCTTGGATATTTGTCGGTGGGCGGCCAATACCTAGGCGGAAACGCCACCAAGCCTGACTGGATAATGACTCAATCAGACTTTGCACGCCCCGATGCCCAGCTGAGGAGGCGTCAAAACTTATTCTGATTTCTCCCGGCGGCAGATCCAGCTCATCGTGCACCACCCAGAGATCATCAAGCGTGATTTTAAAATAATCAACTATTTCCCGAACGGCCCGGCCGGATTCATTCATGAAAGTTAAGGGCTTTAATATAATTGCTTGGCTGGAATTTAGCTGGCAGATTTCGGAAATTTTTGAAAAAGATTTCCATGTGCCATTGGCCTGGGCAACTAATTTTTCCACTGCCACCCAGCCGATATTATGCAGTGTATCTGCGTATTTAGTACCAGTATTTCCTAAACCAACAATCAGTTTCATAGTTTAATTATAGCAAAAAATAATTATTTAGCTTGGCGGGTAGTCTCCATACGTACGATTATCGGACTACCCAAAAAACTAAACTTTTTTCTTAGTTGGCTGGCGGCCCAATCGCCAATCGCCAGGGGTGGATTAGTTTTTTGCTTTAAAGTGAGTTTAAAAGTGGGCGGACTAATACTTGTTTGAGCAAAATCAGCTAAGGGCAATCTCCCGGTAGTTCGGTTTCTTTTTAAAAAAGCCCAGAAATTATCCAGTTCAGATTTAGTTAATTGTTGGTGCCAACTAGCACTAGCGGCTTGAGCTAGTGGTAATATTTTATTTACACCCTCACCGCTCACAGCTGAAACCCAAAGTCGCGGGGCCCAAGACAGCATTGGCATCCAGTGATCTAGCCTTTTTTCGGCCGACAGCCTTTCTTCTTTATTTACCAGGTCAGCCTTAGTCAGTAAGATAACGGCGGCTAAGCGAACCTCAGTTATTTGTTGAGCAATATGTTGGTCTTGCCAGCTTGGCGGAACAGAGCCGTCAATTGTAATGAAGGCCACTTCCACTCGTTGTAGGGCACTTAAGCTTTGCTTGGCACTTTGTTTTTCTAAAGTCGGTGCGAGATTGTGTTGACGCCGTAACCCGGCAGTATCGATTAGCTCAATAGTCAGGCCACTGGTTTCCAAAAAATCATGTACTCGGTCACGGGTAGTATGGGGAGTAGGTAAAACTAAACTGCGGTCGGTTTTAAGCAGGGCATTAAAAAGGGATGATTTACCCACATTGGTTTGTCCGATAAAAGCCGCCCGCAAACTAGGTGACGGTTCATTAGTCGATTCTATATGGGCAACCACCAGATCTAGTAAATCACCTAAACCACTACCGTTTTTAGCCGATACCATAATAGTATCGGGGTAACCCAAGGAAATCCCAGTAGCTACCAGCCTTTTATTTTGGCTATCAATTTTATTCACTACTAAAATGCGGTGAGCTTTTATAGATCGGAGTTGTCGAGCTAATTCCCGATCTTCCGGTGTTAGGCCAGTTTGCCCATCAACCAAATGCAAAATAACCGCCGCCTCGTTTAAAGCGCGTTGCAGTAAATGGCGGCTGGCTTGGTTAGCCAGATCTTTGCCGGAGCGGCAAAAGGTTTTACCCTGCCAAGTCAAAAGAGACCGGTTTAAATCACGAGTGGTGCCCGCTTCAGCTGAAGTGATGGCTTGATATCTATTAAGCAAGCGGTTAAAAATAGTTGATTTGCCAACATTCACCCGCCCAACCAAGAGAGCGCTTGAGGGTTTCAGTTCTTTAAGTGTTGGCATAGCATTATTCGTTAGCGGGCAATCTATCTGTCCCTAAAATCAAGCGGAATTCAATATCGCTTTCGTTAGTGGCGGGCTCGAGCTCTACGGCTTTAATTAGGAAGAGAGATTCCAGTAATTGGCGTGTTATTGGTTTAGCGCCACCGGTGTAATCATAAAGTATGGTCCGGGGAAAGTTTTGATGAGAGGCGTTGCCATATCTTAATACTTTAAAACCTTGAATAGTTAAGCTGGTGCTAACGGTTTCAGCTAAGCCGGCTGAGCTAGTGCCGTTTTCCACGACCAATTGGGCAGCCTCGCGCGTTACTTCACTGACATCAAAAATGTTTCTAACCGCTTTTTGCAATTCACTATAATCCGGCACATTAGGAATAAGCAGGTAAGCGCCATCTGGGCCAATAGTTTCTTGGAGCAAGCCGCCGGGCGAGGTGTCAAAAACTCGGGTGATGATGTTATCAAGATCAACCTCTCGCGCTAACTGAACTAGGCGAGTAGCCTCACTAGCACCAAAGTTAGTTTCAATACTGTTACTTAGGTTGCGGTATAGCCGCAGGGCGAGGGAGGGATTAAGGTAAGTAGCGGGGGAAAGTAATTTTTCTTTCAAAGCCAGTATTACTTGTTGTTGGCGGCGGGCGCGGGCAAAATCTGAACCTTCACCATTAGTGCCATGCCGGGAGCGAACATATTGCAAAGCTCGTTGGCCATTTAGAATTTGCCAGCCTGATTCAAAACTAACAGTAGTTAAGCCATTAGTATCAGTTGGATATTCTGGATCAGAAAAACCCTGCTCAATAGTGATAGGTACGCCACCAAGGTCATCAATCACTTGAGCAAAACCAGAAAAACTAAGTCGGGCATAATAATGTATCGGGATACCAAGAACAGCGCCAATAGCGTCACCAGCTAAAACTGCGCCTTGTTCTAGACCGCGGGTTTCGCCATAGGCATTGGCGCTATTTATTTTTTTCAGGCCAAAACCAGGAATAGGTATTACCAAATCCCGCGGTAAGGAAATTAGAGCTACTTGTTTGGTGTCGGGTTTTAGGCTGGCCACCATAATAGTGTCAGTCAGGTAAGGGCCATCATGTTTAGCGCCACCCTGGCCTAAAACTAAAATATTTATGCGCCCTTCGTCTTCGCCGGCCAATTTAATATCATCGCCACCCACCAAACGCTTAACATTTTCCCAAAGAGAATGTTCGTTCCATTCCATTACAACTGCCTGAACATTAGGCTGGCGCGATAACCACAAGCCACCCCCAATCAAAATAATTAAGAGTGAGTACAAAAAAAATTTCCCTCTGTTTACATCACCGGCTGAGGGAGGGAGACTCGCTTCCGGATTTATTGCTATCATAAGTGACTTTACAAGAAGTAAAAAAAATGTTACCATATAATCTGTTTAACTGTCAATTTAGCCGACCCACACAGCAGTTTGCCCGCGGCGGAAAAATCGTTTATTATATGTCAGCTGTTGCCAATTCTATGAATCAGGCTGGCGCGGGCGTATAGCTCAGTTGGTTAGAGCGTACGGTTCACATCCGTAAGGTCCCTGGTTCAAGTCCAGGTACGCCCACCATTTATCTGTAATCTACTAATGTTTAAGTATTTAAAATCAGCCTTATTGGTGCTTTGGGAGGTGGTAAAAGTGGCCTTGGTATCCTTGGCCATTATTTTGCCTATACGTTATTTTTTGGTGCAGCCGTTTTATGTTAAGGGTGCTTCAATGGAACCAAATTTTTATGATCATGATTATTTATTGATAGATGAAATTTCCTTCCGTTTCCGCGCCCCCGATAGGGGAGAAGTAGTGGTTTTTCGCTACCCTAGGGATCCGTCAAATTATTTTATTAAAAGAGTCGTCGCTCTACCTAATGAGCGTGTAGCGATAATAGATGAAAAACTATATATTAGTTCTCCGGGCGGAGAGCAGGTAGAATATAATGAACCGTATTTGGGTGAATGGGTTAAAACAGTTGGCTCCTTAGATGTAACCTTGGATGAAAATCAATATTTTGTTTTAGGTGATAATCGCAATGCTAGCCTTGATTCACGTTCGTTTGGGCCAATTGACCAGAGCTCTATTGTTGGGCGAGTTTGGGTACGGCCTTGGCCAGTGGATCGTTGGTCAGTATATGCTTCCGAACCAATAGCACCATAATTATGCCACCAGAAAAAAAACCATCCCCGGAAGCTCCTCCGGTAAGCGATCAAGCTAAAGTTAAAAAAATAACTCCACCCCAGTTGGTTAGGGGGATGCATGATATTCTGCCACCCGAGTGGCCCTGGTGGAGTTTTGTGATGGAAGAGGTGGCGGACTTAGCACAAACCTACAGTTTCCAGCGATTGGAAACTCCATCACTGGAAAAAACAAATCTTTTTACCCGAGCCATCGGCGCTTCAACTGATGTGGTGGAAAAAGAAATGTACTCCTTTGTTGATCAGTCGGCTGATCATTTGTCATTGCGGCCAGAATATACCGCGGGCATTGCCCGAGCCTTTATTGAACACGGCATGCACACTTGGCCGCAACCGGTGAAACTTTTTAGTTTAGGTTCACTGTGGCGACACGAGCGCCCACAAGCTGGGCGCTATCGCCAATTTTGGCAATTTGATTTTGAAATTTTAGGAGAAAGTTCAGCCACGGCTGATTGCCAGTTAATATTAGTGGCCGCCGCTTTATTTGAAAGTCTGCATTTGCCTGTTACGGTGCAGATCAATAGTGTAGGTTGCCCGGTATGCCGGCCAGCTTACAAGCAAGCCTTACAGGATTATTACCGCACTAAGCGTTCGGTACTGTGTGAAGACTGCAAGCGTCGCTTGACCAAAAATCCTTTGCGGCTTTTGGATTGCAAAGAAGAGGCGGACAGGGAATTGGCTTTACAAGCACCTCAGTTGGTTGATTTTCTGTGTGAGCAATGCAAAGAGCATTTTGTTAGGCTGCTTGAATATCTAGATGAAGTGGAATTAGCTTATCAGCTTAATCCTTATTTAGTACGCGGCTTGGATTATTATACGCGTACAGTTTTTGAAGTTTGGGGAGCTGATGAAGGCAAGTCAGCCTTAGCGGCCGGTGGTCGCTACGACAATTTGATTGCTGAGCTGGGCGGACAAAATACTCCAGCGGTTGGTTTTGCCGGCGGGATTGAACGGGTAGTGGCTGAGCTAAAAACCAGGCAGGTTGGTATTCCCTTACCGCCCGCACCAGATATATTTTTAGCCTGTCTGGGAGAGATGGCCAGAAAGAAAGCTATTCGCTTGTTTGAGGATTTAAGGCGCCAAGGCATCAAAGTGGCGGAAAGTTTTACTAAAGATGGCCTGAAGAATCAATTGGAGATTGCCAATCGCCTAAAAGTAAAGTTTACCTTGGTCATTGGGCAAAAAGAATTATCCGATGGCACTATTATTGTGCGTGATATGGAGAATGGGATCCAGGAAATAGTTGATTCTAATAAAGTTATTGAGGAAATTCAAAAGCGCCTAGCCTCGCGTGAACCTGATACTTTGGCCTAAAGAAAGCTCGGTAGGTTTTATTTGACGATTACTGCTTTTACTAGTATAATTATTACTAGATTATTTTTATTTTAACCTTTGGAAAAGGAGGTGACTCCCAGTGATTGAAGTAAAACGAAGAGATGGCGAATCAGTGGAAGGGTTAATGCGCCGATTCAGCAAAAGAGTGCAGCAATCGGGCGTTATTTTGC
>Ga0076198_131_pt1 | contig 12931 bp, 14 predicted proteins | sample RifGroE1_FD_67804 | JGI IMG/M metagenome (GOLD analysis project Ga0076198, IMG submission 67804) | Parcubacteria bacterium GW2011_GWE1_43_8
AGTCAGGGTGCGGCCGGCCAAGAAGTGGGCGTGAAAGTGGAGGCTAAGGTGCACGAAGGCGATCAGGTATTTTTGGTGGAATAAAAAAATAAATAGAATAAAAATCGTCCCGTTGATGCGGGACGGTTTTTTGTATAAGTGTTAATTTATTCCTCTAATTAATTGACACAAAACCACTGGCGTGCGATAATACGTTGTTCTATGACTGAATCTCAAACTATTTCTCCAAGTTTTTTCGGGCTCGGCATTGCACCGCGCCTTTTGGAAGCTTTGGACCGCCTCAAACTTACCATACCAACTTCGATTCAGCGCGATGCCATTCCTCCTTTAATTGAAGGCAAGGACCTTATTGGTATTGCTCAAACTGGCACAGGAAAGACACTGGCTTTTGCCATACCTGCTATTCAACGGCTGGCGAGTATAAAAGGACAGGCCTTAGTGCTTTTGCCAACTCGGGAACTAGCCCTACAGGTGGATGAGGTCTTCCATAAACTCGGCAGGCCTTTTGGCTTACGAACGGCTGTACTCATTGGCGGGCAAGATATCAAAAGGCAGTTCTCAGCTATCAACAAACGCCCCCACATTATTGTGGCTACTCCCGGCAGGCTGATAGATCATTTAGAACAAAAAACCATCCACCTTAATGAGGTAAATACGCTTGTTTTAGACGAAGCTGATCGCATGCTAGACATGGGATTCCTTCCGCAGATAACCCGCATATTAAAAGTTGTGCCAGTAAATCGTCAGACCATGTTGTTCTCCGCCACCATGCCGGAAGATATCGTGCGTATTGCCGCTAACTACATGAAACTTCCGGTCAGAGTGGAAATTGCTAGACCGGGCACTGCAGCTGACAAAATTACTCACGAATTATTTGTTATTACACGGGAGGCTAAGAACCTGCTGCTTGAAAAATTACTGACTGATTATCGTGGTTCAACGCTTGTCTTCTGTCGTACGAAATTCAACGCCAAAAAAGTTACCCGAGCAGTACAAACTATGGGGCACCGATCAGCTGAGATTCACTCCAATCGTTCATTAGCCCAGCGGCGTGAAGCCTTAGATGGTTTTAAATCCGGTCGCTATCGCGTGCTGGTAGCTACCGACATTGCCGCCCGCGGCATAGACGTCACTGGCATTGAACTCGTAATAAATTACGACCTGCCGAGCAATCCCGGGGATTACGTTCACCGTATCGGCCGCACCGGGCGGGCGGGATTAAGCGGACGGGCCATCTCCTTTGCCACGCCAGACCAACGCAGTGAAGTGCGGGAAATAGAAAAACTCGTACGGATTATGTTGCCGCCTTCCCGACTTCCTACCTTTCCTCCGCGCCAACCGACGCAAATGGGTGAAAAACATACAGCCCACCAAACTCGGGGTGCTCAATATTCTCATAGCGGACACAGCCGCCGCCCGCCGCACCGACAGTATAGATAAAATCATTGTTAAACAATAAAAAATAGTGAGCATAAAGCTCACGATTTTTTATTTGGCTCTCTCCCTGCGGGAGATAAATCTATCGTGCCTGTCCGCCTAGGGCGGAGAGGAAATTAGAACTAGAAGTGTGGTGGAATATATTACGGTGGGCTAATTACCTCTTGAAAAGATATGCACATCCGAGATTGACTTTAGTTGCCAGAAGAGTATACTAGAAATATACACGCCCCAGCCAGCCGCAAGGCCCGTTGGGGTTCTTCTTTTTTTCTGCTAAAATTAGCCTATGCTAAGAATACTATTTGTAGACGGCGAGAATTTCAAGGGCAAAATTAAGTCTGTATTCAAAGAGGCTGGTAAGGACAAGCCAGTTTGGCATGAGTACGATTTTAAGGGCTTGCTAGATAAAGTACTTACCGGTATTGAACTAGGCCGACGGGTATTTTACTTTGGTCGCATTAAAGAACACAAGGAGAGCAAGGAAAAATCCCGTCAACTTATTGAGGAGCAACGTTTATTGAAGACTCACCTTGAACAGCAAGGGTTTGAAGTTATTTTACGCGGGCGCGTACGCGGACATATGGAAGATGTGGATGGTGGTAAAAAGGTGTTGGTATTTAAGGAGAAGGGTGTAGATGTGAGTATTGCCGTAGATATGGTAAGCACTGCCTGTGATAAAAAAGCTGAGGAAATTATTGTTGGCAGCTCTGACTCTGATTTGCAACCAGCCATAACTGAGACAAAGTCGCGTGGCGTACGCTGTATCTATCTCGGCTTTGAGGCAGATCCTAATAAGGGTCTATCGTACACAACAGGGCGGACAATTCTGATACGTAATTCTGAGGTATTTGAGTTTGAAAAGTTAAAAGGTAAATTGCTGTAAATTATTCTAATAGTTTTAGGAAGTTCTAACCTTCATTTGCCCTATACAAAAAACACCAATCAATACTGGTGTTCATTGTTATAACTCTCTATAATTTCAATTTAAAGCAATATTCACTAACGTAATCCACATTATGCTATGTTTTCAACCTTATCTTGATTTAAGCCTGTAGCCGCTATCTCATTCATAACCTTTTCCATCATTTCCGGTTTTATGCTTTTGATAAATTCAGAACTATTTGGATTCAATTTTCCTTCACGTTCCAACGGATTATCGTAGTGCAGGTACGTCGCCAAGGAGATGCACGATTCAAGTCTTGACTCGACTGATACTAGGTCGCGGACTGTATACCGCGGTATGGCTACGCCCGCGGCCAGCAGAACAACGGCGCAGAGCGGAAGAATCATTTTAAGCCGTGAACTCATACCATGAGTATACTCCCCCAACGAAAAAACTTCGTGAATGCGAAGCTTTTTCGTTTCCCAATCGAGCAGACCTATGGCACGACGTATCTAGGTCACTCGATAAAAAGTCTTTGGCTCTGGCTCTACTAATCGAACTCACCTAGGTATAGAACCAAAAAGCTCTTAGATAAGCGCTATTATTGCTTGGGATTCTTCTTGAATTTTTCTACCAGTTCTCTCGCGTCATTGTCCCTATATTGAACCAGTGGATGCTTAAAATAATATGAACTCCAATCCTGATAGCCAAACTGTTTTCTATCTAATGAAACTTTCATAGCACGAATAGCATCAATGATAACACCAGCACTATTGGGGCTATCTTCAACGCTTATTCTTGCCTCCAACTCAAAGGGGATGTCACCAAATTCCCTACCCCTAATATTAATATATGCAATTTTGTTATCCTCCAAATACGGTATATAGTCAACTGAAGCGATTTTCAATGATTTTATCTTACCCTGAGAATTAATTGAATCTGTCTTCGATTTTCTTTTTAACTTATATCTTTCAGCAACCTGCATGTTTTCAAAATCAGTATTACCACCAACATCAATCTGATAGGTCCCATCAATGATTAATCCACGAGTTTGAACCAAATCAATTAGCATCCTATGAAGAATCGTTGCTCCAACCTGGCTTTTAACATCATCGCCTGCACACGGTATCCCAGCGTCAGAAAATCGTTTCGCCCATTTTTTATCGCTACTAATAAAGACAGGAATCGCATTAATAAATGCAATCTTGCAATTTAAAGCTTTGTCTGCCCAAAATTCTGTTGCTTTTTGTGAACCTACAGGTAGATAATTGACTAAAATTTCTGCTCCGCTTTTTTTCAATATTCTCTCAACATCACTCGTTCTTTTTACAAGAGGAAATCTACTAAGCATGTGCTTTGGAATCCCATCTAAAATTGGCCCTGCATGAACTCTTACTCCCATTTTTGGAGGTTTACTAAATTTTTTTGTATTATTGGGTTGTTTCCAAATAGCTTCAGACACATCCTGGCCAACTTTTCTCGCATTTACATCAAAGGCTGCGACAATCTGAATGTCGCTAATTTTATACTTATTAAAAACTGGGCTGATTAACCCGATATTTTCAGACTTTGATGTTTTGGCGTTGTAATAGTAATGGAGCCCTTGCGCAAGAGAAGATGCACAATTACCAACACCTACAATCGCGACTCTTATTTTATTAGACATATCATTAAAACCTTTCTTTTGATACTAATTTAGACATATGACTATAGACTCTATAAATTATCGAGATTATCCTTTTTAAAAGGATGATTCTCTCCCTTTTTGAAAGACTAGTGGTAATTTGGTCAGGTCGATGACTGAGAAGCTGGCTCACAAGACTTATCTCCTCTTCAGCAAATTTTATCATACCTAAGTGTTGAAAAGTATCCCACTCGCTTGCAAAATCAATTTTATCGGTAATCCCATTGAAAAACAAAAAATCTTTTATAACCATTTTAACCCTCTTTATATTGAGATACATTTTTTCATCGGGGATTTGATCATAATCAAAAAAAACTATTCTCGCTTCTGACAAGTACTGTTGTAATTTCATTAGCGTAGTTGCGCGAATTAGATTGGGGTTGGGCTGTACTTTTTTTACAAAAATATTTTCTCCAAATAAAGTCTGTGCTTTTTGAAACTCAAATGCGACATGCGGACCTTGATTAAGAAAAGAATACCAAGAAAGATCTTGGGGTATATCTTCTTTATAAAGAATTTGGATTTGAAAATTACATTTTTTAAAATTATTAATTATTTTTTTAACCCCTTCTAAATCTTTCTTATCATATTTTTTTAACCCCAAAACTAAATCCTCGTCTCTTAAATTGAGAATGTTGCTATAGGGCTTTGATCCCAGCCTCAGGATCATAAATAGCCGCCTACCAAAGACTTTCTGGCACATTTTAATAAATTCCTTCAATTCTTCCATATATATAATTATAGTAATAAAAAGGATCTCTTGCGAGATCCTTTTGTTGTTGGTTCTTATTCTCCTGACAGAAAGGCTAAAACTCTGGCTTTCACGTCTGAAGTTAATAAGGTACGATAGTCGTGTCCCCCTTCTTCTACAGTAAGAACATTGATATCGCAAGCCACATTGTTGGCCTTCATGAGCTCCTGAAAATGGATTGAAGCCGATTCCAGGATGCTAGTATCTTTAGCACCACGAACTACCAAGATCTTTTTCCTGTTTAAGCCATTGAGCCACTTTGGGGCCTGGAAATATGGATGTACGCCCCCAAACAAGGATTGCCAACCTTCTTCGTCTGCTAATCGATGCGTGTATGGAAGACAACGCCTCATGTAGGTGAGAAGTCCAAACATGTCCTCAGTTAGACCGCTTTCTCCGGAGTTCTTCGAAAACAGGAAAACCGGCGAAAACAGCAAGAGTTTTGTGACTCCTTTTAATTGTGCCATCGCTGATAAGGCGACGACGCCACCAAAGCTGGTCCCAGCGAGAACAACTTCTGGAGAAACCGAGAACTCAGCTCCAAAAAATGCGTCGGCTACATTGCCCGATTGAAGAAGCTGAACGGCATTAACTGCCCCATGAACACAATTCTCTGCAGTTAAGACACCACTATTATTGAATGTGCCCGGGTACTCCAAATTGAGCAAAGAGTGTCCTTGTGATGCTAAAAAGTCTCCAGCATCATTCTTCTTCATTGAACCGGGCATGCCTTGTAAGAACACGACGGACGGAGACTTCGAAGAACTCGCGAAGTAGAAATCTCCGGCCACACCATCCTTTGATACCCTAAACAACTTGGTTGTATTTTTCATGATCATTCCTTTCTAATTTTTCTAACAATAACAGGTAATTCTCCTCTTCTCAGTATAATGTCTCGTACAACATCCATAGTCCGAGTACCAAACAAAGCCCAGAGAAGAAAGAGGTTAGACCGTAACGGTCCCATTGCAAGGTAACACAGGTATTCTACCAATTCGGCTATGGTAGCATCAAGCGCATCGCGACATTTTGCGAATGGTTTAACAATACCACTGTGTACAGTCCACAAGTCATGCTCAGCATCTATCCATTCCAGAAGAACAGAGGAAAGAGCATCCTTTTCTTTTTCTTGAAGCAGAGCGACGTGAGGGTATGCCTCAATCAACAAGTTTGTCACAACCCCAAGTCTTCTTTCAAGAGTTTTACAGCTATATATCTTTTTGCCCAGGATTTTCGTCTTTCCTCCCGTTATCGTCCTGATAAGTCCGTTCTGAAGCGGATAGGGAGATAGATCTTGCAAACTGAGCAACATGGATTCGAGACCCTGCCCCAATCGCGCAACATCATGAAGCGTGCTCTCAAGTTTACGGTATGCTATCTCCCTCTTGTTCAAATGTTCCGCTAATAACAAAACCATTTGATCAAATCTGGTCATATAACAAACCTCCGCAGACTCAAGAAACTCTGTAAGGTTTGATGATGAAGTAGCTTGTAGTCGCTGTAAATGTTTGATAGTCTCTGACTTTTTGATACACTCTGTTATCTGAATGAGTGTCGTGATATTAGCACGAAGTGCTGACAAATCATATTGATAATTATTATCACGCGAAGTCGGTAATTCCAGCAAATCAGAAACGAACAAACGATACGCCACAGCATAAGAAAAAGCTTCTGTCGCAGAAAAGACAGTTTGTCTTTTTGTCACATCTGCTAGATTCCGCAATCCTTGCCTCAACTTTTCTGATGAATTTCTATCTAGTATCCATTGGAAAAGATCATTGCGAATTGCGCCAGAACGTGACCTATAGCTCGAGCGCAGCTGTCTACTGTAGAAGTAACACGCCGTCAGCTGGGTAAACAGTTCTTGGTCTCCAGCATCAATCCTTAAGAACGGAACTTGAAACTGGACTAGTCTCCTTGCCGATTCAAAACGCACGCACTCAATCATGGTTGACCCAGTTGGACTTAACCTGCTGTGTGAGGTAAATCGTTCCGGGATGTTCAAAAAAACTTCCCACTTCAAAATTTTGGTCTCGATGCCTTTTTCGCCAATGATTGATCAACGAAACTGCTTCAACTTTCATAACATCATCAGCAAAATACCATGGATACGCCACGATATTGCCAACAAGGAGAAGTTGAGAGATTAAGAATGCTCCTCTACCAAGCACAACCAGATCTACGTACGCCATACGCTGACACATCGCAGTGTCGTTCCCTAATAGTCCCACTATGTGCCCCTTTATCTCCTCAAGGGAGCACACAATCTCTTGATACGTGACTAACGCCGACCTTTCATCACCGAAAAACTCAATCGATAATGGCTCTAGGGTATACAACACTTCGCGTGACTGTTTATCCCAAAGCAGAAAGCGCAATGGCGGGTGATGCATCACAAAATTATCACCACCTTTTGCTATGACAACGCTGCTTTCTTCATCAGGATTACTGAATATGTTCTTAAACACAACATCTCCAGTATTTATTGTCGACTCTAAGTCAGACGCAGAAATTGGACGCAAGAGAGTATCGGTAAGAAATTGTTGAGGTTCCTTCTGGCTAATGAGATACTCTAAAGCAACCTTGTCTATCCCCTCTACTCCCATCTCCTGGAGCATCGCCTGAATTGCAATACCCCAAGCCTCAGAAAGAGGTGTGCTCTCTTTTGGAAATCCTGACTTCATCCTATTTAGGAATCTGCCAAGGTCTTCGTCGAGCCGCTCTGCCTCGTGATTATTAATGATCCGTCTAACCCATTTGACGTACCTTGTGATGAGTAAATGCAAATCGTCAAACGATACCATTATTTCATTCATGTAATTACTCTTTTCCTCGGCGGTTTTCACACATAGGAAAAGATTCTTATAGTTTCCGTTATTGTCCATGACAACAGCCGGAAGCGGTAGTGTCCCTCTTCCTTGATCAGTGAAACCGTTTTTTGAGCTTACGGTTGATTTCTTCAAACCATTCAGAAATAACAATGGCCCGAAACCAGTTTCACCATAAATGATATGATGAAATATGAAGCTCATGTAGTCGATTCCTGAGGGGGAAGCTGAGCCACCAAGTACTGTTTTATGATTCATCTTCAGTCTCCATTCTCTATTTTTTAAAGTTCATTTTCGTTAATTTTTATTGACTTTTACATATTTCACATAAAAAGTCAAGCGTCACTTTGTTCGTTAGGTATCAAATCAAAAGCCGCCCTTATAGGGCGACTTTAATTCGATAGACCTGGGAATAGAGCTAGGGTTTTCAGACTTGGGACTCGAACTGACCGAGGTCACACAAATGCCCTATGCCTATTGGTCTACTCGATAAAAAATCGTTGGCTCTAGCTCTACTAATCGAACCCGTCTTGGTCTAGAACCAAAAAGTTCTTAGATAAGCGAAATTGTTCTTGGTAGTTTAGTTCGATTCCTTGAAGCGTATTAAGAGCACCCTACCACTGTATATCACTTATGCTCCGAGTTGCATAACAGTTATTTTTTGACTTTCAAAAATCTCCTTAGTTTGATAGTATTAATATACTATGAAAGTATTCACCTTGAAACGAGATAAATTCAGAAAAGCTCGAGGCGGTTACGCCAGGATTTTGGAAATTCGTTGTGAAAAGTGTGGCCATTTCCTTGCGCTCTACCAGAAAGATGGTCCTGGCCCCCTAAAACGCATGTACGTTGATAGAATTCTTGCTCCCGAGGATTTGGCAAATCTCCGTGGTATTTCTGTTAAGAAACTTCCTAGCTTATCGTGTAAGCACTGTCGTCAGCTCATTGGCATACCCTACCTCTATCAAAAGGAAAAGCGGCCCACCTTTCGTTTGTTTGAAGGTTCGGTCACCAAAAAGATTATCGGAGCTAGCTAACCAAAAACCGCTCTTGCTGAGCGGCTCTTGATTTGAGGGACCTGGGTATAGAACTAAAGTTTTTAACCCTGGGAATCGAACCCACTGAGGTCGCACAATTGCCCTATACCTAGCGGTCTCTCGATAAAAAATCGTTGGCTCCGGGGGTGGGGATCGAACCCACGGCCAAGTGCTTAACAGGCACCTGCTCTACCGCTGAGCTACCCCGGAATAAATTGTTTAAGAAATTCTCTGCCCTTACCTGTCTTTAGCTCTTTCTCTCTCTTCATCGCCTTGGAACGGCTATCAAAATTTTCTTGATAAACTAATATCCATGGACCTGGCCAACTGGAAGTATAGCGACTTTGGCCATTATTGTGCTCTGATAACCTACGTTCCAAGTTATTAGTGTGCCCAATGTATAATTTGCTATTGGGATTTTTAATCACATATACAATATAATTCATATTTGGTTCCTGGGCCCCTGTCCGCCGCGGCGGACAGGTGCCCAGGAACAGCTACCACATATTAAACAAAAAAATTGGTACTGACAAGGAGCCTGACCTCTGGTGAAACAACTATATCGGCGGAGCGTTATATTATATTGCCCAAACGGGCACTTAAGATAGAAAGGAGGTTTTATGTATATTGTTCTATCGTTAATTCTAACGCTATCTCTGGCAACCGGCGGCGTGGTGGCAGCCAACGGTTCAGTGCCAGGCGAGAAACTATATGGCGTTAAGAAACTAAAGGAAAAAATCGAACTGCAGCTGGCCTTATCGCCTGAGGCAAGGGCTGAAGCCTATGCCAAGCATTCACAGGCACGCCTAGCTGAATATGCAGAATTAAGGTCCCGGCTAAACACCGCGATGTCAACCGACAATGAACAAACTAACAGCGAGAAGGAAACAGTGCTTACACAACTTACGCTGGAATCAAAGCAAGAAGCTGATTTGAGCGTTAGTACTTCGCTGGCTGCCATGGCGGAAATCGCCGCCGAGCTGCGGCAGGAGGGCGAGACCGAAACGGCCGCCGAGGTTGAACAAGCGATGATGGTCCTAAACCAGACATCATTCCAAACATCAGCCAGCGCAGAAACAAATAATGATTATTATGAATCCTCGCTGGAGCTAGATGTGCAATCAGAAAGCTCTGCCCAAGGCAGTGTCAATTTATAGTTCGGCTGACAATCCACAACTCCCAGAAGGTTTATTACTAAAACCCGGCGCTTAATGCGCCGGGTTTTAACTATATAAATCTCAATCAACACTAATAGTCCTTAAGCTTGCGCATATTAAGATGCGTCTGAATCTTCTCCAAAGCCTTAGCCTCAATTTGCCTAATACGTTCGCGAGTGACACCGAACTCCTGCCCCACTTCCTCCAAGGTATGCGATACTCCATCCTGCAAACCAAAACGCATTTCCAATATTTTTTGCTCCCGGGGCGTAAGTTCACTCACAATATCCCGCACATGATCCCTGAGTAATTGCATAGCGGCCACCCGGTCTGGGCTAACAGTTTTTATATCTTCAATAAAATCTCCCAGGGTGCTATCTTCTTCGTCTTCACCCACGCTCGTTTCCAAAGAAATAGTTTCTTGGGAATGGCTCGCCCATTTCAGCGGCAATTTCCTCCGGCAAAGGCTCGCGGCCTAAATCCTGAATTAGCTGGCGCTCAACTTGCTGAAAACGATTGATGGTTTCCACCATGTGCACCGGGATTCTGATGGTGCGCGATTGATCAGCTAAAGCGCGAGTAATAGCCTGCCTGATCCACCAGGTGGCATAAGTGGAGAATTTGTAGCCCTTGCGGTAATCAAATTTTTCCACGGCCCGGAACATACCAATGTTTCCTTCCTGGATTAAATCTAGCAGCGATAGGGATTTGCCAGTAAATTTTTTGGCAATAGAAACCACCAAGCGTAAATTGGCTTCGGCGTTTGGCATCTACATCTCCCCTTTCTTTACGCTTGGCTAAGGCTATTTCTTCTTCGGCTTTTAACAGCGATACTTTGCCGATTTCGCGCAAATACATCTGAATGGAATCGGCTGATATTTCCGTTAAATCATACGGTTTACGGTCCGTTGGCAAGTTGGCTTTTTGGAAAATCTCATCTCTTTTTTCTGTCATATCCAAAATACTGCCCTCAGTTTCAATCAACTGAATACCATTCTTTTCCAAATCATCCAAAAATTCATCATAAGCATCTATATATTCCTCCGCCTCAGAATACACAGCCAAAGCCTCATCTTCAGTAATAAAACCGCGCTGGCGGCCTTTTTGGATAAGATTATTTATCTCAACCTGATCCGGCAGTGGCAGTAATTTGGTGTTGCGGCGTTTTGACTTACCCTTAATTGCGGCGCGCTTAATTTTAGCTGATGACTTGCGCTTGACTGATTTTTTCTTAGTTATTTTAGCTTTACGTCGTTTGGTGGACATAAAAAATTATACTTAACGCTGCAATTGAGCGAGCTGATCGGCCACTTCACGATAACGCAAAGATAACTCCTCTAGCTCCCCCGGCTGTTGAGCGCGCTCAGCTTGACTGATGGCATCGCTTAATAGCTTAAGCTGACGCTTTAAATAATTCAGCTTAAGCTCGCGGCTAACCTGATTAAATTCTTTGGTCGCCTCTGCGGCCGTAAATTCAGCAAATTCATGCTCAGCCTGTAGGCCGAGAATATCGATTAGTCGATTATACGTTGGTTCGTAATTGAGCTCGCGTTTGAGCTCTTCAAAATCGACACGTTGGGATTCAGTATACTGTAAATGAGCCTGCCTGTAAAGTTCAGCTTCTGGTTCAGTTAGCATGGCTGGTTCTAGCCCGGTAGTCTGTGGCCAAAACTCTTTACCAAACTTAATTAACAAGGCAATTAACCTTTCCGATAGCATTTGTTCGCGGCTTGGTCTGGAAGCTTGGGGCGTAGCTACTGGTGCAGAAATCTGATTTGACATCCGTAGATTTGGCAAGCTTTCGCGTAAGCTTTTCTCCTCAACATCTAAATCCCTAGATAATCTCTTTATATAAAAATCACGCTCCACTGGGTCAGGCAATTTAGCAATGGCCGCTAGTAAAAGCTTGGCCGCTTGTTTTTTTCCCTCGCGTGTTTTTACATCTACCTTTTTAAAAACGTTCTTAAAAGCATATTCGCCAATAGGCAGGGCTTGCTCTATTTCCTGTTTGAATTTAACAAGATTCATCCGCGCGGCTTCATCCGGGTCTTTACCTTGAGATAAAGCTACAATCTTTACTTCCAATTCGGCAGCTAGCGCCAGGTCAATCCCCCGCTCACTGGCGCTTTGGCCAGCCAAATCAGCATCAAAGCATAGTCTAATTTCATTGCAATATCTTTTTAATAACTTTACTTGCTCTTGGGTTAGAGCCGTACCTGAAGTTGCTACTACGTTTTTAATGCCAGCTTGAACACAACCAACCACATCCATATAACCTTCAACCAACAAAGCATAACCAGCGGAGCGAATATGCTCTTTGGCTAAATTTAAGTTATAAAGAATAGTGCTTTTGTTATAAACTGGGCCTTGTGATGAATTTATATATTTAGCTTCGCGAGCTCCAGGGTCCAGCGTACGTCCACCAAAACCCACCGGCCGATCCTGCACATCAAAAATTGGAAATAATAAACGATCACGGAAGCGGTCGTAAATACCTGGACCCCTTTCACTTTTTAAAGCCACACCCGCGGCTATTAATTCCTCCAAACTAAAACCCTTGTTACGCAAATAATTGGCCAGTTTATCCCACTCAGCTGGAGCATAGCCTAAGGCAAACGAGCTGATACTTTCGGCAGTGACACCCCTGCTAGCTAAATATTGCCGAGCTGAACTCCCTGGATCTGACTTTAATTGCTCTTGGTAAAAATTTACTGCCTCTGATAGCAACTGAAATAATCTGGTCCGTTTGTTGCTGGCGCCCGGTTGTACCTCACGACTAAGCTCAACCCCGGCTTTGCGTGCTAATATTTCCAGAGCCTCAGGAAAATCCACGTTCTCAAATTTTTCAATGAATTCAAAAATATCTCCACCCAAACCACAACCAAAGCAGTGCCAAATCTGCTTTTCCCGGTGCACCATAAAACTGGGTGTTTTTTCACCATGAAAAGGACAAAGACCTTTCCAGTTTTGCCCGGATTGCTTAAGGCTGACATACTCGCCAATAACATCTACTACATCCAGGCGGGATTTTATTGTATCAACATCGTTTGGCATTAATTTATTGAATTAAAACCTACCCATGGCGGAGAGAAAGAGGGATTCCCCCGCAGTATGCGGGGGTAAACTGCCCCCTCGGTACCTTGCGGTACATCCC
>Ga0076198_126_pt1 | contig 10019 bp, 7 predicted proteins | sample RifGroE1_FD_67804 | JGI IMG/M metagenome (GOLD analysis project Ga0076198, IMG submission 67804) | Parcubacteria bacterium GW2011_GWE1_43_8
CATCAGTTATATTCATGACGTGCTTAACTTTGTAGCCGTTCATTAGCAAGGTCCGTTTGAGTAAATCTTCAAAAATATAAGTACGCAAATTACCAAGATGAGGCGCAGCATAAACTGTTGGTCCGCAAGTATAAAGACTGACCTCATTTTTTTTCTTCGGTTTAAAAACGTCTTTGGCCCGCGTTAGGGTATTAAATAAATTCAGAGACATACTTGATTTTAGGCTTTGTGGCGGCTTTTATAGTGATGATGCAAATCTTTTAAGTGCCGTTCACGTTCCTGGGCGGTGGCCGCTGGATTGCTGTTTAACTGTTTAAGTAAGGTGCTCATATATTCACCTGATAGGTAATGAGGAAAAACAACATAATCAGCCCCGGCCAAGTATAAGTTTTCCGTGTCTTGCCAGGTATCGGCCGTAACGTAAATAGGGACGCTTAAGCCGCGACGCTTGGTTTCTTGAAGTAGGAGCTGATTACTATTAATATCCGGTACGGTGGAAATGACAATTTTAGCGGTTTTGAGCTGCGCGCGGTCATAAATTTCCGGATCGCTCATATCACCGTAAATACAAGGCACGCCTTGCAGTAGCAGGCGAGCGACTGTTTCCGGGTCAAAATCAATCACTAGCAACGGTTGTCCAAGTTCCTGAATTGATGCTACTAATTTTTCGCCTAAGCGGTCACAGCCAAAAATTACAGTATGATTGTTTAAACTATCGATTTCTTTGATATTTTCTAGGGCTGTTTTTTTCTCAAATATTTTTAAATACGGCGCTAGCCGGCGATAAATCGAATCACCATAAGTTATTAAATAACTGGAGAGTGTAATGGTGGTAATGCCAATCAAAGTTACCAAGGCTACCTCAGAGGTATTTACGTGCCCCAAACGGTAGCCAAGATGCATTAAGATCAGTGAGAACTCACTGATCTGAGCTACGGTTAAACCAACTAAGAAACCAGTGCGCTTGGTGTAACCCATTAAACCCATGATGACCATAACGATTAAGGGATTGCCTACCAGTACAAATAAAGACAGGATAATGAATGGCCAAGCCATGGCCGTTAAATTGGCAAATAGCAATTGACTCCCCAGCAAGACAAAGAAAATTGTTATAAAAAAATCTCTTAAGCTTCTGACCCGGCCAACTATTTCCAAATGATAAGGCAGGCGAGCTAAAGCCAAGCCAGCTAAGAAAGCGCCGATCTCCAAAGAAAATCCGCCGACCACTGCTACCAAAGCAAAACCAAAGCACCAAGCAATACTAGAAAGCAGTAATAACTCGGACGAGCGCGCTAATTTCATGAATAAATGCGGTAGTATGAATCGCCCGGAAAGCAGGGCTAACATAATAAGCCCCGCACCCTTGAGAAGTATAAACGCCAATTCGGCGGTTGTCGGCACTTGACCGCCAGCAAAACCAGATAAAATAATAAGAGCAAAAATAGCAATAAAGTCCTGCATCAGCAACATGCCAATAGCTAAGCGTCCGTATAAAGATTCCAGTGCTTGCCGTTCTGACAGCAGTTTAACCACGATTATGGTGCTGGAAAATGTTAGGGCAATGGCAATATAAATCGCGGGCAGTGAGTCAAAGCCGAAAAATCTGATAATACCAAAACCAACCACAGCCGTGAATAAAACTTGGCCAAAACCCAGGAGTAGTGATGGTCGTCCAATAACCTTAAGCTTGGACAGATCCAGTTCCAAACCGACCAAGAAAAGCAAAAAGGCAATGCCAAAAGATGATAAAACCCCAATGACTTGAGGTTCTGAAATAAAACCAAATAAGGAAGGTCCAAGAATTATTCCCGCCAACACATACCCTAAAATCAGCGGTTGTTTTAACCAGCGTGCTAATAAGCCGAGCAGGGTAGCTACAACCACAATAGCGCTGATATCAAGAAATAATCTTTCCAAAGGCATACCCAGTATATTAACTTCGCTCAATCACTTTCAGGGCGAGAATGATTGGCGTGGTATTAAAAAATAAAGTTGTTATACAAGCCATAAGTTAGGATATTAAGTGATTGATACGAGCCCTAGCAAAGTTGTTATACTGGGCATACAAATATTAGTATAACAGATTATTGCCTGGAAGTGATATTTATGGCGTGGTATAATTTTCTTATATGCCAGATCCATTAAGGTTAGTTCCGCGGCCAGCTGAGCAATTTCCTGAGACGACAATTGAGTCGCAGCCAGAAGCTCCTGAAAGAGGAGGGGAGAGCCTTGGTTTTGAAAAAAGTAAAGAAGCAGAATCAGTATCAACCGTCTTAGTGCCCCCTAGTCCGGCGCCGTTTGTTTTAACTGAACCAGTGGTGTTGCAAAAAAAAGTGGAGCATATTTTAGAAGAAGACTTGGCACGGCTTTATAGTGAGTTAAACCAGCAGGATCAGGCTAAGTTTAAAATCTTGGGGGAAACGACAGCTAAGAAAATTACAACACTACTGCAGCAGACTAAATTTAAGATCAGTGAAATTTTAGCGCTTATTAAACAGTGGTTATTGTCCATTACTGGCATTAACCGTTATTTTGTTGAACAGGAAGCTAAAATAAAAGCGGAGAAAATATTAAAACTCCGCCAGGAGAAGTAAATTGTGCAAGTTATTTGGCTATTATTAATTCCAGTAGTTCTAATTTTAGCGGCTGTGGTTTATACTTTACGGTTATTTTGGCATCGCCTGACCTCATTGGCAGCTAGTTTTAATATGACAGTTTTGTTGGTTTTAGTGCCAAGGCAAGGTTTGTCAGCCGATGGTAAAGCCGGAGCACCAGAAAAAAACATATCTGATCAATTAGCGGTGGCAGAGGTCTTATGGTCAGCGATTGGTGGTCTTAAAGCACAAACTGATGCCACACATTGGTTAAAGGGCAGGGAGGACCATTTGTCATTGGAATTAGTGGTTCAGGATGGGGCAATATCTTTTTATATTGTTGTTTCACAAAAAATGCGTTCATTTGTAGAGCAGGAGATTCACGCTACTTACCCGGCGGCAGTTATTCAGGAAGCGTCAGATTATAATATTTTCTTACCCCGTGGTATTACCTTAGGCGCAAATATGAGACTTTCTCGGTCTTCAGCTTTTCCAATTAAGACTTATAAGCAATTTGAAGCTGATTCCCTGGAAAGCATTATAAATGCCATGACAAAAATTGAGGCGCCGGCGGCCGCGGCCATGCAATTGGTGGTGAGGTCCGCTGGCCCTAGCTGGCGTCGGCAGGGGGTACAAGTTGCTTCAGCTATGCAGCAGGGCAAATCATTCCAGGAAGTATCTCAGGAAAATAAAATAAGCAAAACTGTTTCTTTTGTTAGTAGCTTTTTTGGTTCTAATAAAAAGAAGGATGATAAAAAATCAGAGCCGCATCGTTTGTCGCCAGCTGAGGAGCAGATGATCAAGGGGATAGAAGAAAAAGCCACCAAGGCTGGTTTGGACGTGTGCTGCCGTTTGGTGGTGGCGGCCCCTAATCAGGCCTTAGCTGAAGCTCATTTGAGCAATTTAGCCAATTCTTTTACGCAATATAGCATTTATCAATATGGCAATCGTTTAGAGGTGGCTAAACCGCCAAATCTTAACAACTTTCTTTATAATTTCATTCATCGGTCTTTTACTGAGAGAAAATATTTTGTCCTAAATACTGAAGAACTTACTAGTATCTATCATTTTCCCTTGCCTAATATGGATAATCCGCAAATACGCTGGTTAACCGCCAGGCAAGCGCCGCCGCCAGCTAACGCACCCACCACTGGAATTCTTTTGGGTTTTAGCAATTACCGCGGAGAAAGCAAAGAAATACATATGCAGCCGGCTGATCGTTCCCGGCACATGTACATCATTGGTAAGTCTGGCACCGGTAAAAGTGTATTCATTGAAAATTTAGCAGTCCAGGATATCACCGCTGGCGAAGGTGTAGCTGTGATAGATCCCCATGGTGATCTAGCTGAAGCGATTTTGGCGCGGGTACCTAAAAACCGACTGGAAGATGTAATTATATTTGATCCTTCAGATATTGAGCGGCCGCAGGGTTTGAATTTATTGGAATATGATCCTAAGTATCCGGAGCAGAAAACCTTTGTCATTAATGAAATGATAAAGATTTTAGATAAACTTTATGATTTAAGGCAAACCGGCGGGCCGATGTTTGAGCAATATATGAGAAATGCCATGCTCTTGATCATGAGCGATCCCGCCAGCGGCGCTACCTTAATGGAAATATCCAAAGTATTGGCTGATCCTGATTTTCGCCGCTATAAATTAACTCAAGTTAAAGATCCGGTAGTGCATGATTTTTGGGTGAAAGAAGCACAAAAAGCTGGGGGTGATGCCGCCCTGGCGAACATGGTGCCTTATATAACTTCCAAGCTTAATCAGTTTGTGGCCAATGATATTATGCGCCCAATAATTGGCCAACAAAAAAGTGCTTTTAATTTTAGGCAGGTGATGGACGAGAAAAAAATTCTGTTGGTAAAATTATCCAAGGGCAAAATTGGTGATATCAATGCTTATCTGTTGGGCCTGGTCATTGTCGGCAAGTTTTTAATGGCTTCACTTTCACGCACGGATTTGCCCGAATATCAGCGTCAGAATTTTTATCTTTACATTGATGAATTCCAGAATTTCATTACTGATTCCATAGTTGTTATTTTATCTGAAGCTAGAAAATACCGCCTTAATCTAACTGTAGCCCATCAGTACATTGGCCAGTTGGTTAATGGTAGTGATACTAAAATCAGGGATGCGGTGTTCGGCAACACTGGCACGGTAGTCTCTTTTCGTATTGGCGTAGAAGATGCCGAATTCCTGGCTAAGGAATTTGCCCCGGTTTTCTCATCTTATGACCTAATTAATATTGAGCTTTTCCAGGCTTATTTAAAGCTTTTGATCAATAATACGCCGTCCCGGCCCTTTAATATCAGTACCCGGGCGCCCCTAGCTGGCGACCAAGCTATAGCCGTCTCCGCTCGGCAGTTTTCACGACTTAAATACGGCCGGGATCGCAACGAAGTTGAGAGTGAAATAATTGAGCGAGCTAAACGCGCTGTGCTGCCGACACCAGTTACACCCCCAACTAATACGACTAGCCCCACACCACCGCCATCTCAGCTGCCGGCCACTGGTTCAGCCGGTACCAAACCAGGGTTATAAATTAAGTGCCAGAGATAATTGTATTATTATTGGTAATATTAATCGTAGGCAGTTTAGCCTATGGGGCTTTATCAGCCGCACCTTGGTTACCGTTAAGGCGCCAAGATATTAAAAGGTTACTTGATTTAGCACAAAGCCAGCCAGATCAATTACTATATGACCTTGGTTGTGGTGACGGGCGAATTATTTCAGCGGCCGTCAGAGGTTATCAATTGCGTGCCCGTGGTTATGAAATCGCAATTTTGCCTTTCATTATCAGCCGAATAAAAATATGGTTGGCTGGCTTAACTGATAGGGCGGAAATTAAATTCAGTAATTTTTGGAAAATAGATTTATCAGAGGCAGATATTGTTGTTTGTTTTTTAACACCGTCAGCCATGGTCAAGCTCTTACCAAAACTGCAAACTGAATTAAAGCCTGGCGCCAGATTCATAACTTACGCCTTTCCTTTGCCGGGGATTGAACCAGATACCGTCAGTAAACCGCTAACCTCAGACATAAATATTTATCTGTATACAAAGATTGTTCGGCCTGTGGGGAAACTTGTGGATATTTAATTTGCTACTTTAAGACAGCATACTATACTATTTAGGTGAGTTAAAACCTAAACGTTTTGTCACGCGTCCAAAAGGGGGGCAAAGCAAAACACAAGGAAACAAAATTATGCCAACATCGTCAAAAATTGTTTTAATTCGTCAGTTAGTTGAGGCGGCACGAAATAATTTAGATACGGCCACTCAATTATTAAAAGACGCCGGCGCTCCGGAAACAGAAACAAAATCCGCAGTTAAACCAGTCGGCGGTAGTGTTCAGCGCACCGAAGGTGGTGCGGTAATAATTGAAGGTGTTTTTGACGGGCAGAATATGGTCGGGCCAGACGGTAAGCTTTACAGTGTGCCGGCCAATTATGCTTCTAAGTCAAAATTAGTTGAGGGTGATTTATTAAAACTGACCATCAGTCCGGATGGTTCTTTTATTTATAAACAGATTGGCCCAGTGGAGCGGGAGCGCATTGTTGGCGTGTTGGCCCGCGATGAACAAACCGATGAGTTTAGGGTTTTAGCCAAAGGCCAATTTTTTCGTATTTTATTAGCCAGTGTGACTTATTTTAAAGCCGGAGTAGGGGATGAAGTGGTGGTGTTAGTGCCCAAAGGCACGCCTTCTTCCTGGGCGGCAGTTGAAAATGTTATTAGGAAAGAAGGGGCGGAAGCGTCTGAGGCAGGAGTGATTGAAGGGGTAAATAATGAGGTAGTTGCCACTACCGCTGAAGCTTTTGAGGCGCCGGCGCCGCGGCCACGTGGTCGGCCCAGAAAAAATCCAGTAATTAGCGAAGTTTCGCCCACCGCGGAAGTTAATGCCTCAGCCTCGCCCCCAGCCAATACTTTGGAAATATAGAGTAGTTTATACAAACAACACCCCAACTGGGGGTGTTGTTTGCTGGTGTTTTAGATAAGCCTCTTAATTATTGCCTGAGTTGCTTCTGTCCGCTACAATAGCTGTGTTATGACCTCATCTTTATATAGAAAATATCGTCCGCCGGTTTTTGCCGAAGTAGTTGGCCAGGAGCATGTTACCAGGACTTTGCAGAATGAAATAATTCAGCAGCAGATAGCGCATGCTTATTTATTCTGCGGTATGCGTGGTATTGGCAAAACCACCGTGGCGCGTCTATTAGCCAAGGCGATCAATTGTGAGCAAAGACGAAAACAAGATAGTGAGCCGTGTAATAAGTGCCAATCGTGCCAGGCAATTAACAGCGGACGCTCTTTAGATCTGCTGGAAATAGATGCCGCTTCTAACCGAAGGATTGATGACATTAGAGAAATTAAAGAGCATATTCCTTACGGGCCGTCGCAGTCAAAATTTAAAGTCGTGATCGTGGATGAAGTCCACATGCTGACAACTGAGGCTTTTAACGCTCTGCTCAAAACCCTGGAGGAACCGCCGGCTCATGTTCTTTTTATACTCTGCACTACCGAAGTGTGTCGCGCTGTCAGCGTTTTGATTTTAAGCGACTAAGTTCAGCTGTTTTATTTGAGCGCTTGCGTGATCTTGCCAAGCGTGAGGGCATTAAGGTTGAGGAGACGGTTTTAGGTCAAATTGTTGAATTAGCTGGCGGTTCTAGCCGTGACGCTGAAGGTTATTTAGGCAAATTAATTACTTTGGGTGAAAAAACAATTACGCCCGCGGTCGCGTCTTTAGTCCTGCCTCATTCTGATCTGGCTCAGGCGTTAGACTTCATCGGCTATTTAATCAAGGCCGAAACCAGTCGGGCGGTTGAGCTGATCAATTCTTTTTTGGAAGAGGGGGGTGATATTGCTTATTTTTATCGCCAGGTTTTGAATTTAATGCGGAAAATGCTGTTAGTTAAACTCGGCGGCAAGTTGGCTGACGAAGCTAGTATAGATCTTTTGCCTGAATTTCAGGAAAAGTTGATTGATTTATCAAGCCGCTTGACTCAAGCCAGATTACAGCTGATGTTAGAACGCTGGCTAGCAGCTGACAGCAGCTGGCGGTCAAGCGAGTTGTGGCAGTTGCCTTTAGAATTAGCTGCAGTTGAAATCGGAAGCTTAACTAATACGGCAAAGGTTGAGGGTGGTAACTCTGATGAAAACAGTAAGGCTAAAACTGCCACCAAATCCAATTTACCGGCGGATAAGGTAGAAGCTAGTGGTTTAAATTTACAGCAAATAACAGAGCGTTGGCTTGAGGTGGTGGCAGATTTGAGGGAATATAATCACTCATTATCCTTTATTTTATCAGTGGCGCGGCCAATAAAACTTGAGGGAGAAACACTGACGGTTGGTTTTTCTTATCAGTTGCATTTAGATCGGGTAAAAGATCCAAAAATTATAAAGGTTGTTGAGGAGTCACTGGCGAAGATCTTTGGTATTAAATTGCGTTTACGCGGTGAGTCTGACGAAGCAACTACCGGGGCAGACCTATTATCCAATGTCCTAACAACTTTTGGTGGGCAAGTGATTGAATAGGGGTGCTTGATTCTTTCTCTTTTTAACCTTATACTCTGAGCGATCAAGTTTTTTGCCGTCAGGGCTGGGGGATCGTCTAATGGTAGGACGCTGCGCTCTGGACGCAGTAATCATGGTTCGAATCCATGTCCCCCAGCTTTGGCGAGAACTAACTTCCAGGCATCGTCCTACCATTAGAGAGAAGGACGTCCGCCTCGGGCGGATAATCATGGTTCGAATCCATGTCCCCCAGGAACAAAATTTGGTTATCGGACGACCCGAGTACCTCGGGTATCCAAAGTGCTAATGGGAATAGGAGAAACCCCTTTCATAACTAAAGGAAGGGTGGCGGTGGTACTTGATCCTCACAATACTCAGGCTATAGCCAATCTTAAGCCAGGAAGTGTGTTGATTACCAAAACAACCGATCCAACCTGGGCTCCAATAATTACCGCTGTTGGAGGTAAGGGGGCATTGGTCACCGAGATTGGTGGACCATTGGCGCATGGTGCAATAGTTGCTCGTGATTTAGGCATAGCCTGTGTGCAGAATGTTCCCGGAGTTACCAAGCGTTTTAAAACCGGTGATTTGATTGAGGTAGACGGCAAGAACGGTGCTGTTACCTTGATTAAGGAAGCGGAACAAACACCAAACTAAAAGGAAAATTAAAGAGGGGCTTAGGTTGTAACAAGCCCCTCTCTTTATTTAATCATTACTTTCTGCTAGTATTCCCATACTAGCTTTATTAATTTATGTCTGGACCATCTTTTTTCTTCATACGGCACGGCCAGTTGATAGAGCCGTATATTGACCATCTTACGATGGATTATAAGACCCTAACTGAATTATCGTTAGGTATTCTTGATCCGGGAATTAATGCTAACGCGCCTCAACTTTTTGAACAGCGGACTTCCGGAGTTGATTTTTCCCAGGTAAAAACATACGGAATTATCATTACGTTCATAGCGGTTTCAATCGGCGGATTTGTTTCTGCGATTGACCTTAGAATCCCATTATATTTAACTGCTATCTTTCTAATATGGGCAGCCATCCTTGTTATAGCGACCAAAATAAAAGCAAAGGGAAAAACTGATGGAGCTAATATTTTCAGTTTTGGAAAAGAAGGGATAAAGCATCTTTTCAGAAGCAAGCAACTGCTTAATATTATGATTGTTTCTGCTCTTGTAGGAGCCTTTTTCTTCAGCTTTAAGTGGCTATATAATCCTTTATTTTTAGAATTGGAATTAAATGTCGCTTCTTGGGGAATTTTGATTGGAATTGCGACATTACTTATCGCTGGCGGTGTGAAGTTTTACGAAAAATTTTCAAGGTTGAATATTGTTTTGATGGCATTGGTTTTAATCGGTTCTGTTTTGGTGATTGGGATAACTTTGCCTGCTGTTGCTCTTTTTGGTATGTTTATTAGCCACTTTATGCGAGGCTATCTGGAAACAAAACTGACTGTAGATATGAACGAAGCGATTACAGAATCTATGCGTTCCAGTATCCTTTCTCTAAAAAGGTTAACTATACGAGTAGGAGCTGTGATTTTTATGTCGGTTAGCGGATTCTTATTAGACAAAACTTCAATAGCAATTATAATGTTTGCTTCAGTCCTGGCTTTTATCGTGGTTGGCGGATATCCATTGTATAGGATTATGAAATTTGAGAAAAAACAAATCGTTATATCTTAGGTCAGCCCTGAGTCTAAAATATTCAGGGAATTTTATCTTTGTTGTGTGCCACGAAATTCAATTTCCTTTCTAGGGAGTTACGGTGAACTCCTGTGTCTTCGGACATGGGATACATCTATACGGTCGTTTGCGAACTTCGGTTCGTAAAATCTTGTTTACCTAAGGGTAAGCAAAAGTCTCAGATAACACCAAGGACTAGCCACAATAGCTTA
>Ga0076198_118_pt1 | contig 9072 bp, 7 predicted proteins | sample RifGroE1_FD_67804 | JGI IMG/M metagenome (GOLD analysis project Ga0076198, IMG submission 67804) | Parcubacteria bacterium GW2011_GWE1_43_8
AATATCTCTTTCTTTTACATTATTGGAGAATAATACTTTTAATCCCAAATCATCAAATCTAGTACGAGCAACCTCCTGAATATCTTCTGAAATAATACCAAGCGAGCGGGACGGCGCTATAACCATAATTGTATCACCTCTTTTAAGTTTTGGTGGTATTATTCGCTTCATAATTTATTGAATTAAAACCTACCCATGGCGGAGAGGGAGGCCCCAAAGTATCCGCCCTGGGCGGAACTTCGGGGTAAAGATTCCTGCCTGCCGGCAGGTAGGCGAACCTTCCCGAGCGGAGGGAGCGGGATTCCCCCGCAGTATGCGGGGGTAAACTGCCCCCTCGGTCTTGCGGTACATCCCGCCAGCGGCGGGACGCACTAATCCATATCATATACCTGGCGGAGAGAGAGGGATTCGAACCCTCGGTACCTTGCGGTACACTTGCTCTCCAAGCAAGCGCACTAGACCACTATGCGATCTCTCCGCTAGGTATATGAGACTTCTTAATTAAATTCTTAAAGGCTTCACCCCCATGATAACTTTTTATTTATTTTTCGCGTTGCACTGCTTCAGCACGGGTATTACACTCCTCACGGTAAACCAATCTCCATGGTACTCCAAATTTTGTTGATTTACTTCTACCTTTGTTATGTCGACCCAATCTATCTGCCAAATTTGCAGTGGAACCAATGTAGTAAGTATTTGAAGTGTCACTATAGAGAATATATACAGAACATATCATACTTTTGCGGTACATCCCGCCATCGGCGGGACGACTCAGACATCTCTCCACCTTGGGTACGTTCAAAGCATTATAATAATAACTTTATCAGAGCGGGTTTTAAAATACCACAAATCCACCAAAAAATAAAGGCCTTAATTCTTAACGAATTAAGGCCAGCTTATTACTTATTATTTTTACAAATGTTAATTAATTTTCGAATGCTATCGAAATCGCCATGAAGTTCTGTGCCAATAGCTACACTTTTTACGGTAACGCCTTCTGGCATAATTTTTAAGTATTTATTAATACAATCCATTGACAGCAAATTGCTGTCTATATTTACTACTAATGAACCAGGGTTGCTTTTGCTAGCAGCAACAGCATGACCAATGGGGCCGCCAAATACCTTTTGTAAAAAGGCATTAGCAACATTAACACAACCTTGGTCTAGTTTCTTGGGGAGAGTATCGGTATTAAGAGCCATTTATAAACCTCTTTTGATTTATTTTTAATTAAATTATTTTAAGGAACTTTTTGATATCTTAAACTATCACATACCAAAACTGGCGTCAAGTGACGCCGATTTATTAGAAAGTTACTATCGCTTACCCTTGGGCTTGACCTGCCGATGCTTTGATTTGCCACCGCGACGTAATGTTTTCTCTAATTTAAGTATTTTCAGAGTTGTATTTAAAACCGAATCAGGATTTAAAGAAATTGAATCTATGCCTTCCCGCACTAAAAATTCAGCAAAATCAGGGAAATCAGACGGGGCTTGCCCACAAATACCTATTTTTCGCCCAGCTAGTTTACATTCTTTAATAACTTGCCGGATAAGTGTTTTTACAGCTTCATTACGCTCGTCATACACATGGGCGACCAGGGCTGAATCCCTATCCACCCCCAGGGTTAGCTGAGTCAGATCGTTAGAACCAATAGAAAAGCCATCAAATATCTGGGCAAATTCTTTGGCTAATATAACATTGGCTGGAATTTCACACATCATATAAATTTCCAAGCCGTCCTTACCCCGCTTCAGGCCTTCTGAGGCCATGATTTTCAAAACCTTTTGCCCTTCTTCAATCGTACGGCAAAATGGCACCATTATTTTTAAATTCTTCAGGCCATATTCTTCACGGACTTTCTTAAAGGCCTTACATTCCAAGCGAAAAGCTGCCTCATAATGAGGCGAGTAATAGCGCGAAGCGCCACGCCAACCGATCATTGGGTTATCTTCGTGTGGCTCAAATTGTTGACCACCAATAAGGCCAGCATACTCATTAGATTTGAAGTCGGATAAACGCACGATGGCGTCTTTCGGGTAAAAACCCGCCGCAATCATGGCTACGCCTTGCGCCAACTTATCAATAAAGTACCTTGGTTTGGAAGAATAGCCAGCGGTTAACTGTAAAATTTTCTCCCTGACCTTTGGCTCTTTAATTTTCTCAAAATGCAATAGGGCTAGCGGGTGAATCTTTATAGAATCATTGATAATGAATTCTTCCCGAGCTAAGCCAACGCCATCATTTGGTAATAAGGAAAAATTAAATGCTTGGTGAGGTTCACCTACATTCATCATTATTTTAGTCTTGGGCCGCCCTAATTCCCTCAAATTAGTGCGATCAATAACAAAGGGCAATATACCTTCGTATACCTTGCCTACTTCCCCATCAGAACAAGCTACTGTCACCTTGCGGCCGGTTTTTAGAACGCGCGTACCCTTAGCTGTACCAACAATGCAAGGAATGCCGAGCTCACGTGAAACTATCGCGGCGTGACAAGTTCGGCCGCCGGAATCAGTCACAATCGCAGCTGCCTGCTTCATCACTGGTTCCCAATCCGGATCAGTCATTTCTGTAACCAGCACCGACCCTGGTTTAAACTTGCTTATTTCTTTAACTGATTTAATCAATTGCACCGGCCCTTGGCCGATTTTAGCCCCCACGGCAATACCTTCAACTAAAACCTTGCTGGTCTTTTCTAATCTGTAATCTTCCAAAGTATGCTTAGATTTTATCGTCTGCACTGTTTCCGGCCGGGCTTGCACTATATAAAGATTACCTGAGCGGCCATCCTTGGCCCATTCCAAATCCATCGGGCGTTTATAATGCGCCTCTACTTCCATTCCCCAACGGGCCAACTGCAATACTTCTTTAGGCTTTAAACTAAAGCGCTGTTGATCACGCTCATTTACAGGCAAGGATTTAGTTGGATGGACACCGCGTGAAGCGTAAACCAATTTTTTCTCTTTGGAACCTAATTGCTGATTAATGATTGCGGCAAAGCCGGCGCGAACTGTGGGCTTAAAAACCAAGAACTCATCCGGCGTCACTGTGCCTTTAACAATATATTCACCCAAGCCCCAAGAACTATTAATGAGTACCACATCCCGAAAGCCGGATTCAGTATCCAGCGTGAACATTACCCCGGAACATGCCTTATCGGAGCGCACCATTTTCTGCACGGCAATGGAAAGACCGATCTTAAAATGATCAAAATGCTTATCTACGCGGTAAGAAATCGCCCGGTCAGTAAAAAGCGAAGCCATGCATTCTTTACAAGCTTGCAGTAATTCCTTCTCACCCACGATGTTCAAGTAACTTTCCTGCTGTCCAGCAAAAGAAGCATCGGGTAAATCCTCAGCGGTAGCGGAAGAGCGTACAGCCACATCAACAGCCCTGGTTTTAAATTCTTTGGAAAGCTTGCGGTATTCAACCACAATCGCCTGCTTTAGTTCTGGCGGAAATTCCGCTTTTAAAATCGTTTGCCGCACCGCCTGCCCCCTGACTGCCAGATCTTTCAAATCCTCGGTATTCAAACCTTTAAGTAATTTCCTGATTTCTTTTTCCAGTTTAGCTTTTTTTAGCAAATACCTATAAGCGTAAGCGGTTACGGCAAAACCAGGCGGCACCTTAACGCCCCGCGGCGTCAGGCGCTGATACATTTCGCCCAAACTGGCCCCCTTACCGCCAACCAGTGGGATATCTTTAATGGTAATTTTGTCAAAAGGCAGAACAAACTGCTTGGCGCGGGACTTGGGCATGGTATAAAATCAAAGATTAAAAATCAAAAATTAAAATGTTATGTCTTTTTTCCTCTTTTACCTTTTAGAACTTCAAACTCTTGGCGTATTTACCTAACACTGGCATTTCCCATTCTTTACCTGTTATGGCACTCACTAATCCCATGATTGATAAAACAACCGCCGCTAGCATGCCAATAAAGTAAAGTGGCGGAATGAACATTAAAACCCAGATCACGACTTCAAACAAGAACAACAAAAAGCCCTGCTTAGCGTGGAATTGCACAAACGGCCGGTTCCGCTTCATTAAAAGCGGTAGTAAGCACAAAACCCAGAGATAAGACATGGCGGCAAAAACTTTGTCATCGGAAACTTCATTGCTCGCCGGAGTATTGGCTGGTGTAGTATCCATATATTTTTAGATTAAAAAATAATTAAGAGGTTTGTTGTTTTTTAATTAATTTTGGTAAGTAGAAAAAACCGATTGTAATCGCCCCCATACCTGCCGCCAACAGCGCGCTCCAGACAGGTTCTGTAACCAAGTTTAACAGTAACCAAGGATAAAAGAAACGGATGAAAGATAATACGGCCGCCACCAGGCCAGCTGAGGCGCCCACTAGCAAACAGGTAATGATGGTTTGGGCTAAGGTGGCACCATGGCGAATGCCGGTAAAGTAAGCCGTGACAATAGCGGCCACTATCTGAGCCACTAGATTCAGGGGCGCTACCAGATCCAAATAAGAAACCTGGAGCCAATAACTAAGGACAAAGCCGAAAATAAAAAACAGGCTTAAATACACAAAAGGCCATTCTGCCCGGTCCACATACCAGCGCATGGGCTGGCCGAATATTCCTGCTTCATTGCCATTCGGCATATATCTTAATTATAAGGTTTTTTGAGCAAAATAAAAAGGATTCCGATTTTTCGGAATCCTTTAGCAACACCTTTAATTGGGTTTATTAACGATCTGCGACCCACCATACTATTAGTACAACACCAATAATTAATAATAATAAGGTGAGATATCCTAACCACATATATTGAACATTTTTTGGAAACAGACAAATGCCAACTGGTTGTGTAACTTTTGTGCCTTCTGCTTCATCATCCAAAATTGTCTCACGAAGCTTCATCAGAATGTTTGTCCGTTCAAGCTGAGTGGTTTGACTGGACACTTTCTGTAATTCTTCTAACGAACCCTTTAGGTTCTGATACCAATATCCAACATCCTCGTCGGGAGTATTGTACAAAACTGAAGTATAGCCTAAAGTAATTCCTTCCTTCTCAAGATAGCTAATAACAGCTTGCAGCTCCTGTGTTGCCAACTCAATTGTGTTGGCAACAGCGGCTCGTTTTAGCCGATCAGTCACATCTATACCCCAATTAATACCTATAATTAGCTGCACAAGTAGCAATGCGATTATTGGTAAGCATAGGATAATTCCAAAAAAAAGTTTCATTTTATTCTCCTTGCCCGTTTTAACCCACGGATTATCGGGGTTGTTTGTTGATAGATTTTATTTAATTCTTTCTCACTAATCTGGGGTGGAGCCGATACATCTTTGCCCGAAGGCTAATGTATCAACGACCTACATCATAGCTATTAACTAGTTGGTACCAGTTACATGCTATAGTATGCCGCTCCTCCCCTCCCAGGTGAGTGAGAAAGAAATACGACTATTGAGCGCTCCGCGCTCATCCGCCGTGGCGGATGGCTGACGAAACAACCATTTTTAAAGAACTTAAATAACCCATAAACATAGCTCATTTTGCTGATTTTGTCAAGGGGTGAGGAACCAACCTTATTTTGTGGCTAGGTTAATATAGTTCTACAAAGCTTGTTTCTTACTTTTCTAGAATCTTTTTTGCAGAGGGTAAGGGACTCAGAGTTGCGATGCCCACCCCTTACCCTCTGCACTCCCATCCCCGGCACGCTCAGACGGGTTCGTCTATGAGGCCAAACGAATTTGCTATGCTAAGCGACTATAACACGCACAATTCTGTTGCCTCATAACGGCTCCAAAAGAACTCTCTGATGCCACCCTGTCGGAAGCTCAGTGCAGAGCGGAAGCGACATGAACGCCAGATGGACGCGTGCTGTGGTTGCTTAGCATAGCGTTCATCAGTGAATGGCGCGAGCACTGCCTGAGCTGGAGACCGGCGTGGCGACTTTTGTGTTACTTTTCTAGAAAAGTAACAAATAAATTAATATACAAAAAATCCCTGCACTTTCGGTGCAGGGATTTAAATACTAGTTCTAGTGTGCCAGATCTAGTAGTCCATGCCGCCCATACCCGGGGGCATACCGCCACCCATCTTATCATCCTTTTTCTCCGGCAAATCAGTAACCACTACCTCAGTAGTTAAGAACATTACAGCTATGGAAGCGGCATTCTGCAAGGCAGATCTGGCCACCTTAGCCGGATCAACCACACCGTCTTTTACTAAATCATCATATTTATCAGTGACGCCGTTGTAACCATAGTTACCTTCATGCTTTTTAACTTCTTCAACTACGACCGCACCATCCTTGCCGGCATTCTCCGCAATCTGCTTTAAAGGCTCTTCTAAGGCTCGGCGCAAAATATCAACACCAACTTTTTCTTCAGCTGAAGCTTCTAGCTTTTCCAAAGCTTTAGCCGCTCGTAGTAAAGCCACGCCACCACCTACAACTATACCCTCTTCCACAGCGGCTTTAGTGGCATTTAGAGCATCTTCCACTTTGAATTTCTTCTCTTTCATCTCGGTCTCGGTGGCGGCACCAACTTTTATTACGCCAACTCCGCCGGAAAGCTTAGCTAAGCGCTCTTGTAACTTTTCTTTATCAAAATCAGAATCAGACTTATCAATCTCTTTTTTAATTTGGGCAATCCTATCCTTGATCTTAGCTTGATCGCCCTTGCCATCCACAAAAGTAGTTTCATCTTTGGTAGCTATCACCTTGCGGGCGCTACCTAAAACTTCTAAGCCAATGGTATCAAACTTTAAACCAAGATCTTCCGAAACCACTTGGGCGCCAGTAACAGTGGCAATGTCAGTTAACATTTCTTTACGCCTGTCGCCAAAGCCCGGAGCTTTAACTGCCAGAGTATTAAAGGTTTTACGCAAATTATTAACCACAAATGTAGCTAAAGCCTCACCTTCCACATCCTCCGCTACAATCACCAGTTCTTTCTTGCCAGTCTGGGCGACTTTTTCCAGTAATGGCAAAATCTCATGTACGCCAGATATTTTTTTATCAGTCACTAAAATATTAGGCTCTTCATAAACTGCCTCCATGCGGTCAGGATTGGTGACCATGTAAGCTGAAACATAACCCTTATCAATCTGCATACCTTCAACCACTTCCGACTCAGTGGTTAAACCTTGTGATTCCTCCACGGTAATAACGCCATCCTTGCCAACCTTATCCATGGCTTCAGCAATTACGCGGCCAACTTCTGGATCATTAGCTGAAATAGAAGCAACTTGGGCGATCTCTTCTTTACCTGAAACTGACTTGGCCATCTTTTTCAAAGATTCAACCACGGCGGCTACGCCCTTTTCAATGCCGTGGCGCAAAGCTTGCGGGTTAGCCCCAGCCGCCAAATTCTTAAAGCCTTCATGAATTAAAGCTTGGGCTAAAACCGTCGCCGTAGTGGTACCATCGCCCGCCACATCATTGGTCTTGCTGGCAACTTCCTGCAACAGTTGCGCACCAACATTCTCAAACTTATCTTCCAGCTCAATCTCTTTGGCAATGGTCACACCGTCATTGGTAACAGTCGGACTGCCAAAACCTTTATCTAAAATTACATTGCGACCGCGGGGTCCCAAGGAAACCTTAACTGCGTTAGCCAACTTATCGACACCGCGCTTTAAAGCCGCACGAGCGTGTTCATCAAAAATAATTTGCTTTGCCATAGTAATAAAATCAAAAATTAAAAATCAAAGATAAAAATTTATTCAATAATCGCAATGACGTCACTAAGTTGGATGGTGCCAAACTCTTGCTCATCAATTTTAAATTCATCCAAGCTGTACTTCTTGAACAGCACTTTGTTACCCGGGGCAACTTCCATGGGTGCGCGATTACCGTTATCCAATAACTTACCTGGGCCAACTGCGATAACTTCACCTGTCTCCTGTTTTTCTTTATCAACTGTATCTGGCAGAACAATGCCGGATTTGGTCATCTTATCTTCTTTTACCACCTTAACCACAATGTGGTCGCCTAATGGCTTTAATTTGAGGTTCATATTCAATTAACTAATTAATGATTAGAGCAACCAATTAGCACTCCTATGCTAAGAGTGCTAATTAGCGAACAATTCCAATTTTAGAAAAAGGTTAGTAACCTGTCAAGAGTCGGGCTCGGTTGCCTCAGGTAAAGCCATGATTAACCAGAATAAAAGCATCATAGAAGCTGACGTCCACCAGTAATGATCAAACCATACAGTAACAGCCAGGGGCGCTAAAAATACCAGTAAACTCTGGGGATATTCTTTAAACCGGCGCCATAAGAATAAAAGCGCCAAGCCTAAGCCAGCTATGCCTAACTCAGTTAAAACCAACAGAAAAATATTATGGACTGGCTGATAGCGATAAGCCGGCAAGCCCGGCATATACTGGGCTAGGGCTTTGGTGTAATTACCCATGCCTACTCCCCGCCACCAAGTCTTCTCTAATAAACTTCGGCTTTCTTTTATACTGGTAACCCTTTCCTCTATTGCCTGTTGTTCCAAGCGGCTAGTTGCCGGGCCAATTAATCTGGACCTGGTTGGTTGCCATAAGATGCTTCCTAAAATTATAAACCCAATTGCCGTTATAACAATCACTAAACGGTTTAAGCTCCGACTATTCTTATTCAACCACCAGCTAATGGCTAAAGAAAAAAACAAAGCCAGCCAAGCCGCCCGCGAAAAAGCAACAAATAAACCAATAAGCTGAATAACATAAATTAACCAAAGGGCTACTTTGGCTTTTTCATTTTTTATTTTTGAATTTACTATCAACCAAACTGTAGCCAATGATGTTATCACCAGCAAACCGCCTAAAACATTAGGGTGCACTTGTCCGCCATAAGCCCGCAGCCACCTGCCGCCGTCATTTAAAAGAACCGAGGTGCCGGCTTGGGTAACTGGATGAGCCGCCACTCCCAGCCACTTATTGGCAAATATATCCTGCACGGAAAATTGACATATTCCCCACAAAGCCTGGATGGTACCAGCGCTGGCAAGGGCGGAAAAAATTATAGATAATTTCGGCTTTAGTGCCCTCACCACCAACCACAAGATTCGACTGGCCCGAGAACAACTTCTTCTCCAGCGCCTGCAGAATCCACAGAATGCC
>Ga0076198_124_pt1 | contig 7211 bp, 5 predicted proteins | sample RifGroE1_FD_67804 | JGI IMG/M metagenome (GOLD analysis project Ga0076198, IMG submission 67804) | Parcubacteria bacterium GW2011_GWE1_43_8
CCTCGATGAGCGGTTCCGGCAGCACCATGTATGGCGTTTTCCATTCGGCGGATGAGGCTCGCCGCGCCGCTTGCAGCCTGCCCGGTGGTGCCATTGGCGCCGGCGTCTACTTTCCGCTTGCGCGTCTTCCAGACTCGATATAGACTTATTGATCGAGGATCCCTAGCTGAAGCCTCTTCAGTCTGCTCATGTCATCCAAACAACGACAAGGAGAAGGCGCCGCATGGACATCACCGATATTCGCATCCGCAGGGTAAACGGAGAGGGCAAGCTGAAGGCCTACGTGACGGTTACCTTCGATGAATGTTTCGTCGTCCATAATGTCAAGGTCATAGAGGGCAAGACCGGCGTATTCATCGCGATGCCCAGCCGGAAAACAAAGACCGGCGAGTACAAGGATGTCGCTCACCCCATCTGCCCTGCGTTCAGGACACGCCTGCAGGATGCCATCGTAACGGATTACGAGCGGGGCCATGGTTCGGCCGGGAGTCCTGAATTCCAGGATTGACGGCGGCCAGATACCCCCGTGACACGATGGGCGCTTATGGGTTATAACGATACGCCGTACGTCCCGTCGAACGACGTACCATTGGGACGTCGACAAGGGGTAAGTCAGCGGGCTTTGGTTCCGCCATTCGCAGGTCCGAATCCTGCCGGCAGCACAATATTATTTAAAATAATTTACCCTATCGTCTAGTGGATTAGGACATTGCCCTTCAAGGCAGTAACAGAGGTTTCACCCTGCGGGTGATCTGCCGCAGGCATGACGAATCCGGTTGGGGTAGCAATAACTAAACGGCTGAAAAATTCAGCCGTTTTTTATATATCTTGACAAAAGATAAGCAGATAGATATATTGCATAGGCATCATATGTTCTCTCCTTATGCTAGAGAGGCAACTACTTATTCCAATTAATTTGGAGCCTCTCTAGCGAATTTTAACCAAACCACTCACAAATAAACGAGTGGTTTTTCATTTATCTGTATATTACTAACTGGCACTAGTATTGGACGTAAATCAGGTTGTTATATATAATAATTATAAGTGTTTCTATCTCTTTTCTACTCAAAATAAAAAATGCCTCCTTTCATTAAAGAAAAGAAGTGAAACATTTTAATGACCCCCTAGGACAAGTTCCTAGGGGTTTTTATTTTATCCTGCGGTTTGCCAAAATGTTGTTTGAGCCGTATAGTGGTGATTGATAATAGGTTAATCTTTTTGTATGAAAATATCAGCTATTACTAAATTATCTAGAAAGGCCAGTGACTCGTTAGTGCTGGCGTATTTTGCCAAGGAAAAATTTTCCAGTCATTTATTTTTTAAGTTATTAAAAAATAGCGAAAAGAGGTTAGTTGAACAGTATTTTAAAAACAATAACTTTTCCGCTAAGCAGAATGAAGTTAAAGTATTGCCGCGAGTTGGCCAAGGTAAAATTCTTTTGGTTGGCTTGGGCGAAAAAGGAAAATGGAATTTACGCCGGGCAGTATTAGTGGCGCGCCAGATTGTGGTGGTAGCTAAAGCTGAAAAAATTCTGCAGCTTAGCTTGCCTTTTGATAATTTTTCGGTTGTTGGAGTGACAGATGAGCGTTTAGGGCAGACTGTCGCAGAAAATGCCGTGATGGCAAATTATGAGTTCACCCAATATCGCACTAAGCCGGAAAAAGTTTTTAGTGTTAGTTCAATTAACTTTTTTACTTTAGCTAAATCTTATCAGGCAGTACAAAAAGGAACTGAAATTGGTTTAATTATGGGTGAACAGGTAAACCTGGCGCGCGATCTGGGAAATATTCCTGGCGGTGAAATGACGCCAAAACTTTTGGCTGAAAAAGCACGACAGGCGGGCAAGCAGAATAAATTTAAAGTAAGAATTTTGGACGTAACCGAAATAAAGAGATTAAAGATGGGTGCAATTCTAGGAGTGGCTAAAGGCAGTGCTGAACAACCGAGATTTATCATCATGGAGTATAATGGTGGCAAAAAAAGTCAGAGGCCATTAGTTTTTGTAGGTAAGGGAGTAACATTTGATACTGGCGGCTTGAATTTGAAACCAGGGAAGAACATGAATGATATGCATCTTGATATGTTGGGCGGGGCCGCGGTTATAGCCGCTCTGAGTGCAATCGCTAAATTAAAATTACCAGCTAATGTTGTTGGTTTGGTGCCCGCGGTGGAGAATATGCCAGGGAACGCCGGTTATCGGCCAGGTGATTTACTTAGAAGCATGTCTGGCAAGACAATTGAGATACAGAACACTGATGCTGAAGGCAGGGTAATATTAGCCGATGCCTTAACCTATGCGGAAAGATTTAATCCTGAAGTTGTACTTGATATTGCCACCCTTACTGGAGCTTGTATGGTGGCCTTGGGATTGCAGGCTTCTGGTTTGATGACAACTAGCAGTTCATTGCAGGCGGAGCTTATGGCAGTAGGTGAAAGTTCGGGTGATTATGTTTGGCCGCTACCAATGTGGGAAGAATATGAAGATGAGGTTAAGGGTACTTTTGGTGATGTGCAAAACGATGGTAAGAATAGTCCATACGGCGGAGCTATTGCCGGGGCCATGTTCTTAAAACAATTTGTGGGTAAAGCTCTTTGGGCACACTTGGATATTGCCGGGCCAATGAAGACATTTGACGGGCAATTTTTAGCCAAAGGTGCAAGCGGTGTGGGGGTAAGATTATTGGTGGAATTTGCCCGCAAAAAATTTGACAAATAATCAAGTCATGGTGTAGGGTGGCACTAGAAGGGTTTTATTAAACTAGATTTCATAAATCTATGAAAAAATTAAGGTTTTATAGTTCAAGCATATTGCTATATTTATTGCCATTAGCGGCGCTCGCCCAAGGCGGCCAGCAAGAAGACTATGGCCGCTTGGGGCTTAATGAATTTGGTGAATATACAAATTTGGGCACCAACATCCCCCTTATCCAAACCGTTGCCTCAATAATTAATTTCTTATTAGGTTTTTTGGGAGTGATTGCGGTTGTTTTGGTGTTGTGGGCAGGCTTTAGATGGATGACCGCGGCCGGCGACGAACAGCAGATAAGCACCGCTAAAAAAATATTAGCCGGCGGAGTTATTGGGTTAGCTATTGTTTTGGTAGCTTATGCCATAACCGCTTTTGTCATAGATCAATTATTGGAAGCTACACAGTTTAAAGATTATGGTACGCCTTAATTTAATAATAATTAATAATTTAGCCTTAATTAAAAAACTATGAAGAAAATACTTGCAACAATTTCCAGTGCTGCTCTCTATGGTTTGCCAGCCACGGTGATGGCCCAGGGTATAACCGATGACCTTTCAAACTTAGGTTTGAATGAATTTGGTAATGAAACCAATCTCGGCACCAACATCGCCTTAATTGGTACCATTGCCAGAATTATAAATATTCTTCTAGGGTTCCTAGGAGTGCTGGCGGTAATTTTAGTTTTGTGGGGAGGTTTTAAATGGATGACCGCTGCGGGGGATGAAGCTAAGATTGGTGAAGCTAAAAAACTCATGGGCGCCGGCGTCATTGGTTTAGTGATAATTTTGGCCGCCTTTGCCATTGCTTCGTTTGTGGTTAATCAGTTAACCGACGCTACTGGTTACAACGGATAATTTAATAAACGTATTAATAAAGAGTCTGCTAGTTAGCAGACTCTTTATTTTTTTACTATATTGAATTATCTTTACTTTAGATTTATTTTTTAACCATACACTATTAAAAGCTATGAAGAAAATACTCGCAACAATTTTTAGTGCTGCTCTCTGTGGCTTGCCAGCTATGGTGATGGCGCAGGGTATAACTAGCGACCTTTCAAACTTAGGTTTGAATGAGTTTGAGACTTCAACCAACTTGGGTACAAACGTGGCGCTAATCGCTACCATTGCCCGTTTGATAAATATTATTTTGGGTTTTCTTGGGGTATTAGTGGTGGTTGGAATTCTTTATGGCGGATTTAAGCGCATGACAGCCGCCGGCAACGAAGATCAGATCTCTAGCGGCAACAAGATTATGGGTGCAGGTTTAGTTGGCTTGGTGATAGTATTGGCAGCTTACGCCATTGCCGCCTTTGTTGTGAACCAGCTCACTGACGCTACTGGTTATAATCAGTAGTTTAATATAGGTTAAATTACGTCTGTTCTTGACAGACGGGGCGCGTTCCCGTATACTTAATTTTGCTGCTAATATGTTATCCACAACTAATAGCGGCAAAAACACTATGAGTAACACTAAATCACTAATCTCTCTAAGCGGCCCTTTCGGGGTATGACTTGATTTATCTTGTTGTCTACTTACGGTCGCTTGGAAACAAGCGATTTTTTGTTGCTTAAGAGCTCTTTAAAAAATAAATATTGGAGTAGAAATCAAGTAATTAATTGTAAGCGTAGTATTAAATTTAAGGTAAGTGAGTAGGTATGTACCTATTCATTCTTGTGGTTAAACCGCAAATAAGTGCAGATGGTGGATGCCTTGGTATGGAATGACGATGAAGGACGTAGCAGCCTGCGATAAGCCTCGGTGAGGTGGCAAGCAACCTTTGACCCGGGGATATCCGAATGGGGTAACCCAATCTGATGGAAGATCAGATTATCAGCCGCTGAATTCATAGGCGGTTAGAAGACAACCTGGGGAAGTGAAACATCTCAGTACCCAGAGGAAGAGAAAACACCGATACGTGGTTCTGTTGCTATCACTCGCGCAAACGTTTGTGAGTGGTAGTAGCAGTGCCACATAATTCCCGGAGTAGTGGCGAGCGAAACGGGACCAGCCCAAACTTAGTGACGCTTGAACTTGCGATGCGTGTATATCTTTTGATAGATACGAAGCGCGGGTTTTAAGGCTCATTCAGCCAATGTGTTTCTAAGCGTAGTAAGATAGTAGCGTCTTGAGAGTGAATGATTCTCAAGGGGAGAATTAGAAATCAAAACTTTCCTAGTCGAATGGCCTGGAACGGCCAGCCAAAGAAGGTGACAGCCCTGTAGGCGAAAGGAGTTTTGGGCTCCTAGTTATTATTCTTGAGTACCACGGGACTCGTGAAATCCAGTGGGAAGCAAGCGCGACTATGCGTTAAGGCTAAATACATTCCATAACCGATAGTGAACTAGTACCGTGAGGGAAAGGTGAAAAGCACCCCGGTGAGGGGGATGAAATAGTACCTGAAACCATCTGCTTACAAGGAGTCAGAGCGCTTACCACTTCAGCGTAGGTTTTTTGCTTATGGCCCTCGTGCTAGTCAGATACCGTACCGCCTGTTATCGCAGGTTAGGCGGCTGTACTGGGAACGAGCTGTAGGCGAACCTACGCTGAAGTGGTGCGTGATGGCGTGCCTATTGAAGAATGAGCCAACGAGTTAGCTGGTAGTAGCTGATTAAGTCCTACGGGACGTAGTCAAAGTGAAAGCGAGGCTTAACAGCCGTACTGAGTTTGAAAAGCGATGCGTGTATTTTCACGCCGCGATTTTCTTACTCAAAAGCTGCTATCACTAGACCCGAAACCGGGTGACCTAGCCATGACCAGGGTGAAGCACAGGTAACACTGTGTGGAGGCCCGAACCCACGCGCCGTGCAAAACGCGGGGATGAGTTGTGGCTCGCAGAGAAATTCTAATCGAACTCGGTAATAGCTGGTTCTCCTCGAAATAGTTTTAGGACTAGCCTGTTCCATCGTTCCTGATGGTAGAGCACTGAATGGGTTTCCATGGCGTAAGCCTAGGCGATCCAACCAAACTCCGAATGTCAGGAAACGTAAGGAATGGAGTCAGAGCGTGAGGGCTAAGCTTCACCGCTCAAAAGGGAAACAGCCCATGATCACCAAATAAGGTCCCTAAATTTCAGCTAAGTGTTAAAGGCGGTCTCGTCGCTTAAACAACCAGGAGGTTGGCTTAGAAGCAGCCACCCTTTAAAGAAAGCGTAACAGCTCACTGGTCTAGCGCTGGGGCGCCGAAAATGTACCGGGGCTAAAGCTGAATACCGAATTTGTGGGCCCGTCGTAAGACGGGCGGTAGAGGAGCGTCCTCTGCTGCCGTGAAGCCCCAGCCGTGAGGCGGGGTGGAGCGCAGAGGAGTGCGAATGTTGGCATAAGTAGCAAAAAGACTAGTGAAAACCTAGTCCACCGTAAACCTAAGGTTTCCTGGGCAACGCAAATCGACCCAGGGTGAGGCGGGCCTAAGGCGAGGCTGAAAAGCGTAGCCGATGGACAGCAGGTTAATATTCCTGCCCCGCCATTAAGTTTCAATGGGGTGACGTCGTTTTTAAGGTTCTGCGCGATTTGGTTATGCGCGTGTACCGTGAAGCCGTGCCTGGTAGGTAAATCCGCCAGGATAATCGGCAGGCGCGGGACGTAGGGAAAGGGGCAACCCCGACCCGACAGAACTGGCGAGACGGCCTAGAAAAACCTCTAGAGTTAACTTAATGGTGACCGTACCGGAAACCGACACAGGTGGGTGAGGCGAGTAGCCTCAGGTGTACGAGAGAACCCTTGTTTAGGAACTCGGCAATACAACGGCCGTAACTTCGGAATAAGGCCTACCCGTCGCAAGACGGGTCGCAGTAAAAGACGTCAACCGACTGTTTATCAAAAACACAGGTCCCTGCAAAGCCGCAAGGCAACGTATAGGGGCTGATGCCTGGCCAGTGTCAGAACGTTAAGGCAAGAGGTCATTCCGCCGCAAGGCGGAGGCAGCCTTGAACTGAAGCGCTGATGAACGCCGGCGGTAACTATAACCGTCCTAAGGTAGCGAAATTCCTTGTCGGGTAAGTTCCGACCTGCACGAATGGCATAACGAGTTGACGACTGTCTCAACAAGGGACTCGGTGAAATTGCAAGACCCGTGAAGATGCGGGTTACCCACGGCTAGACGAAAAGACCCCGTGAAGCTTTACTACAACTTGGTATTGAGCATTATAAGTGCTTGCTCAGCATAGGTGGGACGCTTTGAAGCCCTGACTCCGGTTGGGGCTGAGCGGAAATATGAGATACCACCCTGGCGGTTTTAGTGTTCTAACCTCATGCCGTTATCCGGCTGAGGGACAGTATCTGGCAGGTAGTTTGACTGGGGCGGTCGCCTCCTAAAATGTAACGGAGGCGTTTACTAAGGTTGGCTAGCTCCCGATGGAAACGGGAGTGATAGGGCAAACCAACAAGCCAGCTTTACTGCAAGGGCTACAACCCGAGCAGTTGCGAAAGCAGAAGTTAGTGATCCGACGATCCAATATAGGATGGAC
>Ga0076198_135_pt1 | contig 6120 bp, 6 predicted proteins | sample RifGroE1_FD_67804 | JGI IMG/M metagenome (GOLD analysis project Ga0076198, IMG submission 67804) | Parcubacteria bacterium GW2011_GWE1_43_8
AAGTGGGGCGTGTTGAAGAGGTGAAGAGCCTGTAAGAGCCCAAGGCCTATAAGGATATAGACCGTGAGGAGCCCCAAGATGTACACACCGCCTGTTTTTATGATGTTAGATCTTGTCTTCTGGAGAGAGAGCAGAAACGCAATGGTTAGAAGCAGAATTCCGAATGCGCATGGATTGATACTGTCAATAAGCGCCGCCAATGAAACCAACGGAAAAAGCTTGGTCCCACCTGATGATAAATTCCAGATGAATACCGTGGCGCCGCTAGAAGACTTTAGGAACAGTAAAGCTGCCAGCACCACCAGCGCGAACGTAGTGAATAATATGAATTTTCTCTGCTTCATACATTACGGTGTCACCTGGGCTTTAATTTCGAATACAAGCTTCTTACCGTCCGTAGTTTCCACAAAGACATTGCGTGAAATTGGTCCTACACCGGCTGGCCCGTGGGCAGCTGGATCAAATACAACTTCTATCTGCGCCTCCTGACCCGCTGGTAGCTCCTCGTTAATGGTTGGAACGGGACTACCATGACCCTCCATACTGAACGGACCTACTCGCCTATCTGCTAGAAGTAACGTAGCACTAGTACACATACATGAGGTGTAGAGCTTGCGCACCGTAAGAGGAGATGATACGGCATTATTGATATTAAAGAGTACAGTGACTTTCCCACTGGCCATTGAGATAGTACCAAAATCGTAGGCCGTTTCTAAGGTAGACAAGGCACTGTCCGAAACCGCTCCATTCTGACTCTGGGCTGAAGGTGGCGATAATGCTATAAGTGCACCCACCAACAGGAACATACCAACACCTATACCAAGAACTATCCATGTTGTGCTCCTATGGTTGATTGCTGCATGATGATGAGATCGATGAGACATAAATTCTTCTGATTAATAATAAAAAACACCACTGTATATGGTGCTTAGGGAATCTATGTCGCAACCTAGGTAGGTTAACCTACATAATCGGCACGGGTAAAATCCCCAGCACCATTAACGTAGCTGGTGCTGGGTCGCGCTTCTCGTGAAGTGTTAACCACTGTTCGATTTTTTTAGGTAAAATATTAAGACTGGCAATAAAACTCTGCCAGCGCAAATGAAAGTGAGATTGAGCATCAAGCTCATGTCGTTTCTGTTTTAACCAAAAACATAGTATTGCCGCAATGACAAAAAGAACGAGTAGTTGACTGACACTTGATGGAATAACCTGTGAAATCCCCTGAATCACCTTGAGATGAACTTGTAAGCACGATGCAATATCAGCCAAACTTGCGCAGGGGGGCATTCCGCCGGTTACACCGACACAACCCTGGTGGGTTATGACATTGTGATCCATGTACCAGGTGCTCATTAGGCCAACACCCAGAACCCCCAACAAGAGGGCTATAGTAATAATCGGCTTAACCCTTAAAAAACCTTGATAACTCATATTCGAAATTTAGCATATGTTTAAATTTTAGTCAAGCTCAATTGATTCTTCTTTAGTAATAGGCTAAACACTAGTGTGTGACGGCCACCGTTTCAGGATATGAGCCATAAGTGCCGTGGTAATGGGCACGGCAAATATCAACGTCGTACTTCCCACCAAGGTACGAATAATTTCCTCCACGATACTTTCAGCGTTCATGGCTACCCAGAGCGGCTGGACAGTATTAGTTGTGAAAAGCAGAAGGAGTGGTAGGCCGGCGCCGATGTATGCTAGAGCGAGCGTATTGACGAGCGAGGTAATATGTTCGCGACCAACAGATAAACCGCGCCTATACAATTCAATGAATGGTAATGTAGGGTTGGCCTTATGTATCTCATCAACTGCCGCCGCCTGACCAGTAGTCACATCATCCAATACCCCCAGTGCACCAATGATTATACCCCCCAAGAGCAGCCCCTTGAGATCAATGTTTTCCAGTAAACCCATCTGAACGTAGAAAGCTTCCTCAGTACCCATACCAAACAGCCGAGCCAAACCAACAAACAAGCTGGCCAAGCCAGTGGCTAACCCCAAACTAATAAGCATGCTTACCAGGGCAATGCTCGTTCGCCGGCTAAATCCATGGGCGGGATATAATGATAACACGGCAATAGCCACCGAACCGACCAAACTTGTTGTTACTGGATTACCTCCAGATACGATGGTCGGCACGATGTACTTGACCAAAATGAGGATACTAACCAATAAACCTATGACACTGCCGATGCCTTTGAACCTTCCAAAAAACACTGCCACGACCAGAAAAATAGCCACGATTAGCCCGACCCACGGCAAGCGGTAAGGGTCGGAAATAAGGTAGGTGGTTTCCCCAAAAGCCTGGGTCTTCACCAACACTACGGTTTGCCCCACCGCCACCTTTTGTTGCTCACGTATGGGGAAATCATATCCATGGCGAATCTCAAGTTCCTTGCCAACTTCTGGTCCGCTCAACACACGCAACCGTACCAGCTGGTATGGTTGGCTATAGGCTTCATTATCAAACGAGCGCTGGCCTTCCTCAATAATGGTCATAACCTCGGCACGCGCATATTCATCAACCGGCGGGACGACCATTTGGTCTGGCACCGAAGTCATAGGCGGTTCTTGGGCTTGTCCTACAGGAGCCGCCAGAAAAAATATCATTAAAGCCAGAATGCCGATGTGTGCCTTTTTCATATGTATGATTATATCTTTAATTTCGGTTCAACTCGTTTAAGTAATACAGCGTTTGTCGCCACTATAATCGATGATGCAGACATAAGCAGTGCCGCCATTTCCGGTCGCAACGTCCAGCCGAGCGAGTTATAAAATACTCCGGCGGCAACAGGAATAGCCAGTAAGTTGTAGATGGCCGCCCAGAACAGATTCTGCTTCATTTTTCTAACAGTTGCTTTACTTAAGCGAATGGCGGCGACAATATCATATGGATCGGATTTCATAAGAACGATATTACCTGTCTCAATGGCCACATCTGTCCCGGCGCCAATTGCAATGCCAATATCTGCCCGGGCCAAAGCCGGAGCATCATTGATTCCATCGCCGACCATTGCGACAAACTTGCCCTCGTCCTGCAATTTTTTTACATACTGTTCCTTGTCCTGTGGCAGAACTTCGGCAAAAATCCGATCAATGCCCAATTCTTTGCCTACCGCCTCCGCAACTTTGGTATGGTCGCCGGTGATCATAGCAACCTCAAGGCCTAATTCTTTGAGTGCGGTGATCGCTTTTTTAGAGCTCGATTTTATAGTGTCGGCAACAGCAATTATTCCGGCAAGTTTATTGTCTATAGCCATCAAACTGAGCGTCTTGCCTTGAGCGGCTAGGCTATCGATCTGACGACGTTGGTCGGTTGTATCCACACTTTTATCGGTTAGCAATTTTTCTTTACCCGCGAGCACCTGTTGGCCGTTAATGATGCCTTTAAGACCAAAACCGGAAATTGACTCGAAGTTTGAAACTTTTTCTATATTCAGTTTCCGATTCTTTGCTTCATCAACAATCGCTTTAGAGATTGGATGATTGGAAGCCGAACCGATGGCGGCCTGCATTAGCAATATTTGATCAGGATTAAAACCGTTAAATCCGAGCACATCAGTGACTTTCGGCTTGCCCTCGGTGAGAGTTCCGGTCTTATCAAGCACGATAGCGGTCAGGCGAGAAGTATTCTCAAGTGTAGCCGCGTCTTTAATTAAAATGTTGTGCTTGGCGCCGAGGCCGGTCCCTACTGCCACTGCGGTTGGTGTGGCAAGCCCTAATGCGTCTGGGCAGGCAATCACGACAGTAGAAATCGCAAAGGTCAGAGCCACCAGAAGTCCGACCCCCGCCACAAAATACCAGCCCATAAACGCGGCAAGCCCCGACCCAATTGCAAGAATTACCAACCAGCCCGCCGCCTTGTCAGCGATACGCTGGCCGGGAGCTTTGGAGTTCTGCGCCGTCTCGACCATCTTGATGATTTGCGCCAATACCGTCTCCGAGCCAACTTGCGTAGCTTTGAATTTGACCATGCCAGTCAGGTTCACTGATCCACCGACCACTTTTACTCCGATAGTTTTGGTAACTGGCATGGATTCTCCGGTTACAAGTGATTCGTCAATGGCAGTTTCTCCCTCGACGATTTCACCATCAACCGGCACCTTATCGCCAGGCCGCAACACAACAATATCATCGTGAGTAATCTCCGCGCTCGGAATGCTCATCTCTTTGCCACCCCGGATAACATTTGCTTTCGGAGGCACCAAATCAAAGAGGGCTCGTAATGCGTCAGATGTGCCTTTGCGTGACTTCATCTCCATCCAGTGGCCAAAAAGTACGAATGTTACCAGTAGAGCCGCTGCTTCATAAAAGGTTTCCGACTCCGGCCGAATTACCGTAAGTAGCACACTGAAAAGATAGGCCGCCAAAACGCCAGTGGCGATAAGCACCGCCATGTTGAGCTTTTTGGCTTTGAGTGAATAGTAGGTGCCGGTAATAAAGATTGAGCCGGTCCAAAAAACGATGGGGGTGGTAAGGATAAGCAGAAGCCAATTTACTGGAATTGGGGTCGGCAGATTAAGCCCAAAGAAATTAATACCCACCGGCGAGTAGAGGAAAATCGGAATTGAGAGCAGGAAAGAAATCCAAAACCGCCGCCGCATATCAGCTTCCATTTTTTTAGCAATCTGCGGGTTGGTCATGGCCGCCTCGTGATCCATATGGCTCCCGCCTGCGCCGAGGCTTCGGCGGGCAGGCATCTCCTGCATATCATGTCCGGCATGTTCATCTCCACCTGCTTTTTTATTTTCAGGCTTGCTCGCCGTACCCCCGCTTTCCGGACGGGCAGGTTTAGCGGAGACGGGAATCAACTCCATACCGCAGGCCGGACACCGGCCAGGTTCACTCTTCTTGACTTGTGAATGCATCGGGCAGGTGTAAATAGTTTTCTCTGCTGCTTTTACGGTCTCGACATCGGCGTGTTCCGGATGGCCGATAGCCTCAGCCACACCATACTCATACTGTTTAGCCTCCATCTTACACCCACATGAAACGCTCAAGCTTTCCGCCTTACAGCCCAAACACTCACTGCCACAGACGCAGTGTGCCGAGTGCTTGGTATCATCTTCATGCCTGACATTATGATTGTGATTCATAGATTTGTGATTATCCGTTAAAGTGATTGCAATTTCCGCCAAGTAAAATGTTCATACACGCTTGACCAGAAAAAGCCGAAGCTTACCCCAAATAGAATCTCTTCTAAGGGAATGCCAACGATCAAGATTCCTGAGATGTCTTGCAGATTCCAGACCTGCTCTACGTAGTTGGGGTATAGGGCAATGAGCGTGAGGAAGTAAACAAAATAAATTCCTAAGAATATCATAGCACTCACAAGCATCTTTTTTTTCAGTTCAGGACGGCAATACCAAGTGAAAAGTCCACCGACCACCATTGCTATGACCGCCGAGTAAATAGGATTAAGTGGTGCGGTAATAAGAAGTAAGAGGAAAATAATCGGCGTAGACAAGAGGGCTAACAGGTGGTATCTGTGTTGGGAGAGATGCTGCTCATGCGCTGTTATCCGCTCAGGTCTGGTTCGGAAAATCAAGTCGTAGATTACCACCGCAACACCACCGATGCTGAACGAGAAAATTAAGCTTTCGATGTCGAATCCCGTCCGATGCGCCAAGTCAAAGAGCGAAGGCGGATTCCAGTATTCCGGGACAAAGAGCGGCTCCGTAAGCCCCAGGAGCGATGTCCAGAAGCTCACCACGAGCATCTCTTTTTTGCTCTCTTTGTTTTTTAAAAGTACGTAGATTATTCCCCAAATGACAATGAGGAATGCGCTCCATAACAGCCAAGCAAATTGTGGTTCGTGTGAGACAATCATACCTGTTGTTTAATTATACCCCGACCTCGGCGTTATTCGTGGTGTTCCCGGTGCGCCGTCCGGGATATGCGGCAGCGGATTGCGTACGAATTCTTCTTGACACGCCTTGCAGCACAGGTGATACGCGGTACCACCATACTTCACGATGCCGTACGCTTCCTTGCGGCGCAGTTTCTTTTTGCAGACTGGATCAATATTGAACATGGTTTATTGGTTAATGGACGACTCTTTGATGTGTAGGCTTATGGAACTACCTCTTCGCCAGTGCGGAAAAAAAGCCGGCG
>Ga0076198_155_pt1 | contig 5092 bp, 8 predicted proteins | sample RifGroE1_FD_67804 | JGI IMG/M metagenome (GOLD analysis project Ga0076198, IMG submission 67804) | Parcubacteria bacterium GW2011_GWE1_43_8
ATAAACTGAATATCATCAACCAATAAAATCTTTTTGTCTTGAAGTGATCCCCCGACCCCATAGGAGATTTGAGACATTTTTGTTTGTTTAAGGTCTTTATAGCTAGATATGGTAAAAGTAGCTATGGGAAGATGGAGAAAGTCTGAAAGAATATGCGCAACACTCATACCTCCACGGGCTATCGCAACCATAATCTCTAGGTCTTTTTCCGAGGATGAGATATTGGTTGCAAGACGATGGATTTTGTTCTCAAACGTTTTCCAGGAAACCGTTAAAAACTTCATGTGACCTTCACCATTTCAACCCGGTAAGTTTCCGAAATATCAATCCCATGTTCTTTGAGAGTTCGTTGGATATCTCTCAGCATCTTAGCTCCACGAAATTCTTCCTGAAGCTCTTCCCTGCTGGGTAACTCTTTATTGTTTGCCATATTTATTAAATTAATTTAGCAACTTCGAGAACGTGTTTGATCAATGTATTGGTATAGCCAAACTCGTTATCGTACCAGGAGAAAACAGTGCAGAGGTCGCCATCGACAACTTTCGTCAATGAGAGATCAGCCACGGCTGCGTATGACTCGCCGATAATATCAGCGGAGACAATCTGCTCGGTTGTAGTTTTAAATATGCCTTCCCAACGTACATCGATTTCGGCTTCCTTCAGGAAACTGTTTATCTCCTCCACGGTTGTTGGCTTTGCTGATACAAAAGTGATGACAGAGATAGAACCCGCGACCACCGGCACACGCAATGACATACCGTCGAATTTGCCAGCTAGATTCGTAACCACTTTAGTCACGGCGATAGCGGCACCAGTCGTGGATGGGGCGATATTCACTGCCGCCGCTCGTCCCCTTCTTAGATCAGTACCCTTGGTTGGTCCATCGACTAAAGTTTGGGTAGCAGTGTAGGCGTGAACAGTATTTAGAAATGCTTTTTTAACTCCCAACTTCTCAGAGAGAATCTGCATCACCGGAGAAACAGAGTTAGTAGTGCAGGAACCATTTGAAGACATCGTACATGCTTTTAGATCTTCTTCGTTTATACCCATCAGTACGGTCTTGGCATCTGGTCCGTCTTCGTCTTTGGCCGGAGCAGTCAAGACCACTCTCTTGGCGCCAGCCTGCTTGTGTACGGCAGCCTTTTCATAACTCTCAAAAACACCTGTCGCCTCGACAACAATATCCACCTCAAGAGTACCCCAAGGTAATTTGGTCGCATCCTTCTCTTGGATAAACAAGATGTCCTTGCCGGCTACGTTTATATATTTCCTATCACCATCTACTCTAGTCGAAACTATTTTATTATAACGACCATAAGCTGAATCGTATTTCAGCAGATGGGCTAGATAATCTAAATCACCAAGATCATTGATCGCAACAATCTCAAGTTCTGGCTTTTCAATCGCCAGTTTCAAAAAGTGTCGTCCTATTCGACCGAATCCGTTTATTGCTATTTTCGCCATGGATTAATGTTAACAAAATCAGCGTAAACAAAAAAGGCCAGTAAGCGCCGCTAAATCAACCTGAAAGATTTGCGATGGATAGCGCATGGGCCAATAGACGCCAACTGAGCATAGTGTTGTTTGGTGCCATATCCTTTGTGGATCTCGAATCCATAGTTGGGATACTTTATGGCATATTTAGCCATCATCTTGTCGCGATAGACCTTGGCGATGATTGATGCACAGGCGATGACGAAAACTTTTTGATCACCTTTTATAATCGCCCGCTGGTCTATACGTAAATTTGGAATTCTATGTGGCCCATCAACTAGGGCAATAACTTGCAAAGGACGCCTTTGTACAAAGGCGTCCTTTGCAACAGCCTCCACCGCCCTTTTCATAGCCAATTTAGATGCTTTGTGAATATTCAGCTTGTCTATAGTCTTCGGCTGACACGAGCATACCTTGTACCTGAATAACTTATTCCCGATCAACTCTGTTACGATCTCTTCCCTCTTCTTCGCAGACAATTTCTTTGAATCGTTCACGCCGAGTAGGCTAGTTAATTTCGTAGCATACACAGCACACACCACGACTGGTCCAGCTAAACAACCCATCCCAACTTCGTCGATGCCAATAACCTGGCCATAGCCAGATTTTAAATATTTACGCTCTATGTTCTCATTCGGCGATTGCATCTACTTATTTATAATCTCAAATAAAGCAATCCCAGTCGCCACCGAGACATTCAAGGATTCTTTCTGCCCTAACATGGGTATCTCTAAAATATGATCACAATATTTGAATAAATTTTTATTGACGCCATTAACTTCATTGCCGACAATTAATGCCAGCGGAAATCCTGGCTTAAAATCGAAAATATTTTTACTATCACCCGACTGCTCTAAAGCAACAACGATATGGCCAGATTTTTTAAGCTTTTCAACAAGGCGCCAAGACTGAGCTACATGCTCCCACGGAACAACATTCTCGGCACCTAGCGCCGTCTTCGAGATTTTTTCATGAGGCGGAATCGGCGTAATCCCGGAAAGATATATCTTGGAAACCCCAGCCGCATCGGCCGTACGAAAAATCGAGCCCACATTTTCTCGGCTCCTGATATTATCTAATACGAGAATTAGTCCTTGCTTTTCCATGTAACAAAAGTATCATATATAGCATGAATTACAATTTTAAATATCTCATTTGGGTCGCGACGGTGTTTCTAGCCATATTGTGCATATACTTCTTATCGAGTATGGATAAAAACGATAGATTAAGTGCAAATACGAACACTATATCGTTTAGCGGCGAAGGCAAAATAACCGTAAAGCCAGACATCGGCCTAGTTACCGCTTCGATCGTTACTGAGGCCAAAACATCGAAAGAGGCTCAGGATAGCAATTCTAAAAAGTCTAGCGCTGTCAGCGACTTTCTCAAAAAACAAGGCGTGGCTGAAAAGGATATTAAAACGGTTGGATACAACCTAAATCCCCAATATGACTACTCCCCGCTAAGTAGTCGCCGCCCAGGGATCACTGGCTATCAAGTTAGACAATCTATTGAAATAAAAATTAGAAATCTAGATAAGGTCAGCTCAATTTTGGACGGCGTGGTAACTGCTGGAGCTAATGAAGTCAGTCAACTAACATTCGCCATAGACGACATGGAGAAAGTTAGAGCCGAAGCCAGAGAGAGGGCAATTGCCGAAGCTAAGAGCAAGGCCAAAGAATTGAGAAAACAGCTAGGGATCGAGCTAGGTAAAATAGTAAATTTCTCGGAGAGTGGCGATAGACAAACAATGCCGATGTATACTGATATGAAATACAGCGCGGGTGGCACAGCTGAAGCTCCCAGTCCATCGATATCGACCGGGGAGAATGAGATAGTTGTAAATGTCAGTTTAACTTATCAGATTAAATAAAATAGAATAATAAAAAGGCTGACCCGTAATGGGTCAGCCTTTTTATTATTGATTTAATTACATTAATCCTTTCCCTATCCCCTCGTGAACCTCTACGTCACCCTTGTGCATACTCACAAACTCATTATGCGCAACCATTATTTTTGACTTCACCGCGTTGGGGCCAGGAATTTCTTTAAAAACAAATTTAGGCTCGGCTCCAGCAGTCTGGATTTCTAAATCACCGAAATCCAGTATCGTCGTAAGTGGCCCAACTATATGAGTAGAGATATCTTGTATCCTAGATAGACTCAGCTCAGAGACGGTACGGCTAAAGAACCCTTTCTGCTCACTATCTATAATCCTATGGTCAATCACGATCCATGAATCTAGTAAATACATAGTTATGGCGTAAAACAACGAGTTCCACCAAAACAGAAAATATATGGAGACGATCAGCCAGAATAGATTATCGATCCCCATACTCACAATCGCTTCACCAAATACCGCATATATTACAAATGGGACTATAAGCAATAATCCAAAAGCTAGAAATTTACCGAACATCACGAACCAATGTCTATTTAAATACAAGATGACATTCTCGTATGACTTGATGCCATCAAAAGAATATTTGGAAAAATTGAATATATCTAAATATTTCATTTTGAGATCATATTAAACGGATCAACTTCTCTCATAAAATCTGGGTTCACAACGCCATCGAATAGGCCGGCTAGGCCATCGAAACTTAATTGGCTGACTCCACTAGATACCAGAGTGTAAAGTATAATCGCTCCTACAAAATATATGAGAGCCACTACTTTTGGTTTGACGCCTATACCAAATCTAACCAAGTGGTAGATTATGAAGAAAGCCTGGATCCAGTAGAAAACGAAAAAAGCGCCGACGATAATCTGCCCAACTGGAATCTTGCTGAGTATATCCGGAGACATATATAAATATGATATCACTAACTCCCTAAAACCAAAACAACCCCTAGGGGTTGTTTTGCGTATTTATCAATTTGATACAGACAACCAGTCGAAATACGATTTTGTGTTCTACCATATTACAGAACTCCGATTTAGCGGTCGGACCCCGCACCCAATATGGGTATCGACTACATTAAGAAGGTCAGAGGTTTGATGTGAGAAACTAGAAATTGAATTCTACTTCCCATCTCTCATCTCCTACTTCTAACCTTTCTAAATATTCTTTTCTTAAAGAAAAAGATTTTAGAAAGGAGGTGATCCAAGAGCAGCTTCCGCTACCCTTGCCTTGTTACGACTTAGTCCCTGTCATCGATCCTACCGTGTCCCCATGTATAATATGGGTCTTCAGGTATTACCGACTCCCTTGACTTGACGGGCAGTGAGTGCAAAATTCGAGAACGTATTCACCGCAGCATGCTGATCTGCGATTACTAGCAATTCCGGCTTCAAGGAGGCAAGTTTCAGCCTCCTATCCGAACTGGGGATGCCTTTGATGGGATTAGCTCCACCTCGCGGTTTGGCGACCCATTGTAACATCCATTGTATCATGTGTGTAGCCCAAGGTATCAGAGGGCCACGCTGACTTGACGTCGTCCGCACCTTCCTCTTTCTTACGAAAGCAGTTTCGTCTGACACTTGTAACAGACGATGCGGGTTGCGCTCGTTAATCCACTTAAGGAGACCACTCACGTGACGAGCTGACGACAGCCGTGCAGCACCTGCTCAGCACCCTCGAAGGCTACTCTGTTTC
>Ga0076198_137_pt1 | contig 1810 bp, 1 predicted proteins | sample RifGroE1_FD_67804 | JGI IMG/M metagenome (GOLD analysis project Ga0076198, IMG submission 67804) | Parcubacteria bacterium GW2011_GWE1_43_8
ATTAAACACGGCCGTTTTGGTGAGTGGCTGGATGGAGTTAAAGATTGGGCCATTAGCCGCGAAAGGTACTGGGGTACGCCTTTGCCTATTTGGCGCTGTACTAACGACAAGTGCAAGCACCAGGGGGTGATTGAGAGTTTAGTTGACCTGGCCCAGACTAGTGGCCAGGAACAAGTGGCTAGTGGTGATTTTGACATGCATCGGCCATTTATTGATGAGGTAAGCTGGTCCTGCAAAAAGTGCGATGACAAAGGCGAAATGAAGCGCGTGCCGGAGGTGGCGGATTGTTGGTTTGATTCCGGTAGTATGCCTTTTGCCCAGTGGGGTTATCCACATGCTAAGGATAGTAATAGTCAGCTTAAAGAGCATTATCCGGCGGATTATATTTCCGAGGCTATTGATCAAACCCGTGGCTGGTTCTACACACTTTTAGCCGTGGCCGCTCTTTTGAAAAAGGCCGGGGCGATAAAAGAAATCCCGCCTTATAAAAATGTTATTTGCCTGGGGCATATCAATGACAAGCACGGGCAAAAAATGTCCAAGTCCAAAGGCAACATTGTGGACCCATGGGAGATAATGAACAAGTACGGGGCAGATGCCTTGAGATTGCATTTTTATATGGCCAATCAACCGGGTGAACCTAAGAATTTTGACGAGAACGATGTGGACCAGGTGGTGAAGAAAACTTTGCTTATTTTGATGAACGTTATGATATTTTATGAGTTGTATCAAGATAAGGCCGAAGCTTCCAGGATAGCCCCCAAGTCCGATAATGTGCTTGATAAATGGGTGCTGGCCTTGCTACAGCAAACAACAAACGAGGTTACTGATCACTTAGAGCATTATGAGATTACTGAGGCAGGTAGGAAGCTGGCAGACTTTGTCACAGAACTTTCCACTTGGTATGTGCGCCGTTCTCGCGACCGTTTTAAGTCAGGAGGAAAGGACGCCGGTTTGGCGCGGACGACTTTAGGATTTGTCTTACGGCAAGTAGCCATATTGTTGGCACCGTTCACACCGTTTGTGGCTGATGAAGTTTACAGCCGCGTCAGAGGTGGATTTGAATCAGTTCATCTTGAGGAATGGCTAAAGCAGAATAAATTATCTGTTGAAGATGCACAGTTATTGGATGATATGACTAAAGCACGCCAAGAAGTTGAAACTGCCTTGGCGCAGCGCGCCGCTGTTGGATTAAAAGTTCGCCAGGTTCTTGGCAGTCTGACCACGACCGTGGCATTTGATGATGATATAAAAACAATTATTGCTGACGAAGTTAACGTTCAGGAGGTTAGACACGGTACAGAAACAAAACTTGATACTCAAATGAATGACGAGCTGAAATCTCTTGGCTTAGTGCGAGAGTTCACGCGACAGGTTAATGCTTTACGGAAAGAACTTAAACTCACTATTAAAGATAAAGTTAACTTGGTGGTGCAAGTACCAGATCAGCTTAAGAGTGCTATAGAAAAACAGTTAGCCGAGGTGAAGCGCGCGGTTATTGCAGAGTCTATTGAATTTTCTGATCAAGCTCAAGAGCACAAAATTGAACTGAACGAAATAAAAATAAGCATCACTCTTAAGAAGTGATTGATTATCTTTTGTGTCCACTTACATAACAAATGGTTTTATTCTGAATGTGAAGCCTTGGCGAGAAGGCGATAGGCTTTACACCTTATTTACTGATTCAGCCGGTAAGGTTGAGGCCGTGGCCTCGGGCAGCCGGAAAGTTTCCTCTAAACTTTCCCCTCACTTAGTACCCTTTAGTGAAATTAATTTAATGGTAGCGCGTGGTCGGCAGCGTGACCGTTTG